>JACCEA011081664.1_pt1 | contig 47963 bp, 37 predicted proteins | sample 7449851 | NCBI WGS metagenome assembly JACCEA01 (sample SAMN15323453, study PRJNA562643) | freshwater metagenome | isolation source: river surface water | place: USA:Blue River Watershed | collected 2017-08-18 | reverse complement strand
TGAATCTTGAAAAATATTGACGGGGAAGTTTGTAGATGGACTGCCAGGTTGTGATAATCACCTGAGAATCCGTTTCTCTTTCTTTCCCAGCATAAATCTTGTGGCAGTATGATCCCACATCAAACCCGTAATCTTCAAAATCTTTATACATCTGCTCTACAAGGGATGTCGTTGGGACAACTACGAGAATATTTTGTCCTTTCTCAACGTAATATCTCACAATCGAGTATATCATCAACGACTTTCCAGAAGCAGTTGGAGATATCAACAACTTTCTATTATGTCTTAATGCGTCGTATACTCCCTCAACTTGGTAATCACGGGGAGCATACTTGCAGATAGAATGCATATAATCTTTCACACCTTCCTTTGAGATGTTTTCATTCACCTCAAAAGGAAGACCATAATACTTATTGTCTCTAAACTCATAAGTGTATTCGTGTTGTTCGCAGAATCTTATGAGTTTGTCTAATAAACCAATGTATATTTCTTTCGTGTTTACATTGAATAGGTATATAAATCCATCCCAATACTTATTTCGATAAGCAGGGGCAAACTTAGCATTTGGGACTTCAAATTGAAATGCATCTCTTAACTCATAATAGATGTGTGGTTCTGCTTCAACTTGAAGATATACCTCATTCTTTTTTGAGATAATCAAATGTGACATTCATAACATATCAGTTATGAATATTTATTTCTATTAATTAAACCCTGCTTGGAACCGATTCCAATCTATTGCGTTCTTGATAGAATAATTGCGATTAGAAATCATTTTAATTACTTCCTCAAGAAACTTGAGCATAATGTCATAATATCGGATCTTAAGATCAATTTTATTCAATCTCTCATCCGCTTCCATATGCCTCTGTAACGCTTCTTTGTCTCTTACTTTATACGGAAATGGTTCTTCTACATAAACCTCTGCTGGTGCCTTTCCTGTGTAGTAGTTATGACGCTCTAATTTTACTCTATTGTACGTTTCTCTTGCCTTTTCTCTAAGTAGGGTAATTGTATTATAAATGGTATAATACTTTGCGTGAAGTTGAGGAATTTTTAAAGATTCATCATGTAAATTATCAGGATCAATGACAGAATCCCTCTGCCACATTTCCTGGATTTCATCAAGATTCATAAGGGTTCGCCATTGGTATTCAAGATATTATATACAGTATACTTGAAAGAAACATCTGCTGTAAAGTACTGGATATCCGTCTTTGTAGAATCAAATTCTAGTGATGAAAGTGAAAATGGAAAAAGATCTTTAAATTTTATGATTGCAATCGTATTATAACTACTGTTCAATACATATAAACTTCCATCACTAAATGCTTCTTTTGAATCTCTAATACCTTGTTCGTTTGTTGTTAAGTTTTTATATTGTTGTGTAGTTTCCGGAAATCCCAAACCAGTTAACCAGTTATGAATTGCCATATAATTTTCCATGTTCTCATCAACAATAAATTTCAGTGTTAAATCTTCATATTCAAGTTTTCCGCCTGGAATATCAAGATCTTTTAAATAAGATGGTTGTTTTAAAGTTTCAAATGTAACTTGAGGAATTTTTGCAGCATTACAAAAAAATGGAACAGTTGGTTCTTTAGCAAGAGTAAACTTAAATCCAACCGGTGATAAAAAATTCCTGTTGGTAATTTGATTTGGAAAATTACAAGACATTTTTATTTGTATTTATCTTTAATGTACATATCTAAACCAAGGTTTTCTGTTGGGTCTGCTTTTTGTTTCGTCTTTTGCACAACTTCTTGAAATGCTGGTTCTTAAAATACCTAGTTTTTGAGATGCTTCAGTTGCACTTTTATATACAACTCCAGTTCTAGTATCTATTACAGGTCTGCTGTTTGATATTCTAGTTGCTTCTTTTACGTGTTCTGGGCAAGGTCTTCCATAAGTTCCCCCATCTCCACCCAATGTTACATTGTATTCTGGATTTAATTGACCAATCCAATGTATTTCTCTAATTCCCATATCTTCTTTTTTACATTCTTCTAAAATTTCCCACTCAAAATTCTCTTTTCCATATTTTTTTAAAGCATTTGAGAATGGTATATTTGAATTTTTATGTTTAGAATACCATATATGTGCATTAATTCTTTTATATAACTTATCATAGGATGTTCTTCCAATATACATCTTACCATTTATTTTATTGGTTGCTTTGTATATAAATGCCATTGATAATAATTAAAAGGTATGTGTCCTTTATTTATAATAAAAAAAGAGGGATTTCTCCCTCTTTCAAAAATTTATAACTGATGTATTTTACATCAAGTTAGCTACTTTAACTCTTCTGTAGTAAACATTGGAGTTGGTAGCAATGTTATCTGGAGCGGTTGGAGTAGTAGCACCCTTCGCAAATGGATTCGCAACAATTCCATAACGAGTCTTGAATCCGATTTTTGGTTGGAAGGTTTGCTCACCAACAGCACGTACCATCTGGAGAGGTACATATGGGCAGTAGAAGAGACCTGCATCATAAGGAGATGCACCCTTATAACCGACAACGTAGAACTGGTTAGCAGCAACGTTTGCCGAATATGGGTCGATGTAGACTCTGTACTTACCTTGGAGAACACCAGCGAAGGTGTTACCAGTGTCATCAACGTTAAGGTTAGCGTTGAGTGCAGGGGTGTAATCAAGAACACCTGCCATGGTGAGTGCCGAAGCAACATCAGCAGAGCAGAGGATCATGTTACCCTTTCCTCTACGAGTTTGCTGTGCAATTGCGTTTGCATCGCGCTCGATTTGGAAGATAAGACCCTTGAACTTCTCAACCGACCAACGACCGTTGGAGTCAACGTCGAGGTCAAAAGTACCAGCGGTAGCGGTGTTAACCTGAGCACCAGGAACAGCAACCTTATAGATGGTACGGATGATTTCTCTGTTGATTTCAGCGAGGATCTCGGTGCTGAGGATGTTAGCAAGCTCAGCTTCAGCATTCAGACCATGAATTGCCTTCAGGTCTTGTGCGAGTTCGAGTGAGTACTCAGCTTTCAGAGCACGTGACTTAGCGGTAACGGTGAGTTTTTCAATCGAGAATGCCATCTCGTTGAAATAGTTACCAGAAGCATCGCCAAGAGCCTCAGCGTTGCCCGTGGTCATACCTTCGCCAACATTATATGCCTGCTGGTTAGCGTTGGTTGCATCGAGAATTGATGGGTTGGAACCTGCCTGAGCAGTAGTACCAAGACCAACAGTACCGTCGATGAAACCTGCAGTGAGGTTACGGTTGGTGCTATTCTGACCAGAGAATGCCGAATCGACTTCGTTGTAGAAGGTCTCAGTGCCGCTCTGGCTGTTATAGCGCGAACGCATTGCAAAGATAAGTCCAGTAGGACCATTCATTGGTTGAACGCCACACAGATCATAAGCGATCAGGTTAGGCATTGAACGACGGATCAGCGAAATCAGTACAGGGTCGAAACCTGCAACTGGCGATCCAGTTCCACTAGCAGCGGAACCACCAAAACCACCAGTACCGGCGGAGTTGGTTGGGGAAGCTTCGGAAAGGAATGAACGCTCTTCACGAAGTTCTCTTTCTTGGTTTTCGAGCAGGATAGCGGTTACCGATCTACGATGTGAATCTTTGATTGGATCCATTCCTTGGTAATCAAGGATTGGTGCCCACTTCTCCTGCAGATATTCAGCGTTGTACATCTGCATTGGAATTTTACCTCTTTGGAAAGTTTTGTTTGACTTTATGATTTAAAAATCACTTTTTAGAGACTCTGCTGAGAGTCTGAAGATATGCCTCCATGATTGGGGAAACTGAAGAATTTTCAATTCCATCATGGGTAATTTCCTCTGACAAATTCTCAGAGTCACTTCTTTGAGTACCAGCATTTGATGGGAAATACGATTCCCTCAGGGTTACCAGTTTCTCACGATAGTTGTCTTCACCATCAAACTCAACATTTTCGGCAAGAGAAGCGAGTTTGTCTTTCTGAGAAAGTGCAAGACCCTCAGCGACATCTGCAAAAATTACATCAGCAACCGACTCTGCTAATCTTTTGTTTAAAGCAATATTTCTTTCGATTTGCTCGTTGAGTTTTTCTTCCATTTCATCAAGTTTATCTACCATACTCTCGATAACATCATATTTATCTTCAGGGATTGATACATAATGATCTTCAAAAAGTTGCTTCATTCCATTAAGGAATGATTCAGTCATTTCGGTCTTAAGACCATGCTCTACTGCAAGTGCATTCTCTTGAATCCACTCGTCAGAAACATACTCAAGATATGCGTCTACACGCTCAGTAAGTTCTTGTTTGATAAACTGAACTTCTTCAATAAGTGCATTTTCATAAGTTTCTTGAAGTTCCTCTTTGATTTCGCCAACTTTTGAACGAATAGCAGCTTCAAAAATAGTGCGTGCTTTCTCTTGGAATTCTTCAGAAAGCTCTTCACCGGCAAGGAGAGCATTGACATCTTCATCGATATCAAACTCTTCTTCCATTTTCTTTTTACCTTTTTTCTTACCTTCCTCTTCTTCCTCGTCCTCGTCCTCTTCTTCCTCGTCCTCTTCTTCCGCAGCCTCAGCAACTACTTCATCATCTTCTTCTTCGGTTTCAAAATCTTCTTCATCTTCGACGAGTTCATCTTCAACTTCTTCTTTAGCAACAGACTTCATAGGTTCTGCTACAGCTGCTTTAGCATTTACAACATCTTTTACTTGAGCAAGAGTTGCTCCGGGAGTCTTAAGATGTGCTGACTCGTCATCTGGACGATAATTTTCGGGAGTAGGACCACCTAAATCTTCCCAAGCGCCGGTTTGACCTGGAGTAATAGATCCAGTTCCAGTTTGCATTGGTTCGGCAGGTGCAGCCCCTTTGGTTACTACGTTTTCCATTTCTTGTAAATTTCTACCAACGGACATTTGTTTAGATTCGTGTATATAATCTATATTTATTTATAAATTATAGATTTGAAAGAAATTCTTGGAATAATTGAATCTTATTCTCCTGCAATGTCCTTTCATCAACTAAAGTGTTAATTCTACGCTTTGTAGATTCTGCAAGTTTTTCGCGGAGAATTCCACCATCCCAAACCCATTCTTTTCCTTCCATAATGCCTTGAACAAAAGCATCAGGTGCAGAAGGATCTGCTACAATATCAGCAGCAGTGGCAAGCATAAAATCTTCACCAACAACTTTATGTCCCTCATTGGTCATCTTGAGTGAACCAACACCACGAGAAGAAACACCCAACATTACACCTTCATCGAGAAGTGATTTGGCAATTTTGCCCATAGGAGTTTCGAGAAGTTGTGCTTTACCTTTAAAATTGCTTCCACTTTGCTCAAGAGAAACAATTTTGTGCGAAACACGATCAAGATTTACTGTTGGACCATCTGGATGTCCAAGTTCCCCTAAAGCACGACCCTTTGCAACAAAAGTTTCATTATATCTTTTTACTTCACGGGAAAGAGTTTCCATAGGATACATTCTGCCATTGCGATTGCAGATGTCTCCCTGAAGGAAAATACCCTCAATAAACATTTTTTTATTACTACCTTTTCCTTCGGTAATAAATTTAACTTCTGATACTTCTTCTGTGATGAGTTTCATTTTTATTCTGAGACTAATTGTACTATTTCTGTGATACTGAGATTTGTTGATCCACTATCAGCAAGAGCAGCAACTTTTACACTTCTTGCTATATTTGCATTTGTAGTTGTAATTACACCTACAATAGAAGATGTATTTGTTGATAAAGTAATTGTAGACTCTGTTGTTTGAGTAACTAATTGGTGGACTGTATTAATACCTGCAGGTTCAGCACCTTCAATAGTGGCATAGTCTCCAACTACAAATGGATTTCCTGCATTATTTGGTAAAGTGACAATGGTGGAAGAACCTGTAGTAATACCTGAAACTTTTTGTCTAGCAATTCTTTCCTTTAATACTTCATTTCCATATGGTGAAATATAAAAAGAATTTGTACTTACTGTTGGATTTCCTCCAGTTTCTACATAAACCGCAGTTAGTCCTGCAGCAACTCTAATATATCCACTTTTTAATGCAATAGGATTGCTTGTTGCTGCTACAGATACTGTAGGAGAAATTCTATTTACGTTTTGTACTATTTTTACTGCCATTATCCTTCGTCTCCGTATTGTTCTTCATTATTAAACATTAATGTGGCAACTTCTGGGCGAACAGCGTTCACTTTTTCGGCAGATTTAGCATATAACAATTCTTTAATTTTTTCAGAAACCTCAGATGGTTTTCCGTCAGTTGCAATCAAATCGATAAGTTCTTCCATAAAAATTAGTTTATATTTATAGGACTATTTATATTTTCCCACCTTTGGGTTGTGGAATTTCAATTGGTGTAGCGTCAACTGTAGGTTCTAAAGGAGTTTCTCCATTTACTCCTTGCTCAATTCCTTGCCCTTGATCAGGTGGTAATGGATTTCCCATTTCATCTACAGGTGCATTAGGATCTGGTAAAATTCCTTTTGCAATTTCATCTTCAATTTGAAGATCAATTTCGATAATTTCAGAATCTGTTTGGCGAAGAATTTTCTTACGAACATATTCTGTCGAATAATATTTTCCAATATATGGTTCAATAGTAGTTGCAAGAGTTAATCTATTTGTTAATAATTCTGCCTCTTTTAATTCTGCAAAATGATTATCATATAAGAAATCATATTGAATATGATCACTCATTTGTTCCCAATCTTCTGGAGAAACAATATTCTTTAGTAGAAGTTGGGTTCGAAGAAGATCATTAAACATGTTCGCAAATCTTTTTCTTAATCTGCCTACAAATTTTGAGAACATTAATTCATCACGAAGAATTTCGGAAGATCTTCCTAAATTAAATCCATCTCCCCCACCAGCAATTCTTGTTTCTGGCACACCAAGTGCTCTATAAAGTTTTTTCTGAAAATATTCAACATCAGTAAGTTCTCCAAGATTCTGACCACCGGGAAGAGTGGTGATTTCTGTTCCTCTACCACCTTCTCTACGTGGTAACCAGAAATCTTCAAGCATACTCATGTATTTTCTATCATCACGAACTTCTCCAGTTTGTGCATCATAAACAAGTTTGTTACGATAACGACTCATAACTTCCTTGAGATATTGTTCTGCTTTTACTTTAGGAAGATTGCCAACATCAATATAGAAAATTCTTCTTTCTGGAGCACGTGATAATCTATAGATTACAAGACTATCTTCAATCATTCTCAATTGATTGAGTGCTTTAATTGCCTTGTGCAAATAAGAAAGGACTGTTCCTTTGTTTCTATCTACCAAACCAGAAGTGCAATATGTTACAGAATCCTTCGCAATTTTTATTCCTTTTTTAGAACCACCACTTATAGTTCCTGTGGGGAAGTTGGGAATATAGGTATATACGAAATATTCTTCTATATCTGGAAAATTGCCAACAGTTTCGTCATCATTTCCAGATCTTAAATTTAAATTTCTATAACCATTTAATCCATTTTCAGTTTTCTTTTCCTGTCTCACATGCTTCATTTTCATCGGATCAATATATCTCAACTCCTGAATTCCTGCAGAAGGATTTTTTTGATCGATTACCTTCAAATAAAATATTCTTCCATCAATATACCAATTTCTAAAAATTTCATGGCACTTTTTGTCAAAGTCCATGATTTCTTTAATATATTTAAATTCTGATCTTATTACGTCTTTTAAACGATCACTTGCATTTAGATTTGATAATTCAATTTCTACGGGAGAATCATAAAGATCACTTACGATCGCTTCGTTTACAATATCTTCGATGGCACTATCACATTCTGGATGAAGTGCCATTTCGCGGTAACGACGAATTAAATCATATTCGGTTCTATAAACACCTTCAATATCTACATATTGACCATAAAATCCAGATTGAATAAAATAGTCAACCCCGTCCTCATTATTAGGAGGAACGGGGGAAACTATAGACTTGGATTTTTTTTCATTATCCTCAATCGAAAAACCAAAAAGTTTCGCCATTTTATAAAAATTAAACTGCTACTATGATATATTTAGTTAATATCTTGACCACCTGCAATAGCAGAATTACCTTTAACTGCTTCCCACCAGAGAATTTGGAACTCTACAGTGAACTCCTGAATGGTTGAAGTACCGTAGTCAAGAGGAATTGCGCCAAGAGAAGTTGGGAAAATATCATAGAAATGATATGCTCTCAGCGTAGAACCATCACGATCTAACTGATAAACGAAAGCATCGGCGGTATAACTTGCTGGGTTTGTTACTCCAGTGTTATCTGAAACTCTGTTGATTTTATTCATCCAGTTTTCAAATGCTGAACGAATTGCAAAATCAGTGTCGTTAATAACTGTAACTGTCCAACTTTCAAATGTTCTGTCACCAGCAACTTTTAAAGTTCTTCCTCTGAATGGAACATCAATAGGTGCAACATTAGATGCAGGTAGATTAGCACCCTTAACTAAAAATCTTGCTTTATCAAGAACATTAGCATCTGTTGCAGCAATATCGGGGAATGATAGTACAACTTCAAAAAGATTACTTCTTGCTCCACCGCCGGTTAACTTACTCTTGAAGTCCGTAATCTTTCTTAAAGGAGGTGGATTTAGTTGATTTCTGGTTGCCATAGTTTTTTAAACCTCTAAATTAAAAGTTTCCGATTACTTCTTGGAAGTCAACACCAGTCTTAGTGGCGACGAAAGTAAGACCGATGAAGTTGATCGATCTTGCTGGTTTGATATAGACATCAGCAACAAACTCATTTGAATCAATAACTGCTGCTGTATTATTTGTTTCATCACAGACAAGAACATAATCAGTGATTCCTCTCTTAGCTTGAACATCGCGTAAGAATGGTTCAACAGTATTTACAAAATTGGTTCTTGTAATTTCATCGTTAAATTCAAAGAGTTGATCCTTAGCAGCTGCTGAGATTGCATTCTCAAGATAGATAAACAAGCGACGAACGTTAATTCTGTCAAATGCTGATGATTTTGCGAATGCAGTTCTATCACCGAATAGGATGATTCCAGCGCCAGGTGAAAATACAACTGGGTTAATTCTGTTCGAATAGAGACGATCTCTCTGTGCCTTTGTTGGATTGTACGCTAACTTAACAGCATTTAAGATAGAACCCCTAGCAGTTCCTGCTGGTGAATACCATGGGAAATTATTAATATCGGTTCTAGCGCATAGACCAGCAATATCACCATTAAGTGGAACATATCTAAAAGTATCAGAGAATCTGTCATACATGTACTTATAACCACTATCAAATACTCCATATGATGAAGATGCCACCGATGAGTAGAAATTGATAATATTATTAGTTGTATTCTCTGCAGAATTAACTGTAACGGCAGTTTGAGTTGAAGTATCTGTTAGAGATGAAGATCTATATGGCGAAATAAATGCAACTGCATCCTTTCTTAGTTCTGCCACAGAAATCAATTTATTTGCTAGTGATTGGGCAGTAACAATATCATATGCCGCAGATCCCATTAGAAGAAAATCAATTTGGTGATTTTCAGTAGACTCGAAGTTATCATAACCTGCTGACAATTCAGAAAGAGATGCTGTAAGAGCGCCGCTAGTTGTTATACCAGACTTACCGCCGTAATCAGTACCTCCAGTTAAAGTATATGTGATAGCACCAACTGAGGAGAAAACAACTTTATTGTCAGCATCTTGATCCCAACCACCGTTTGCAACGAGATTGAATCCAGAAACATATCCTGTAGTTACAATTCCTGCTGCAGCACCACCTAATCCAAATACATAATTTGAAGCAGCACTATTTGCTAGATATTTTCTCCAATACGAAGAACTTCCAACAGAGAATTGTGCATCAGATGCTTTTGAAAGATTTAAGTGCTTCTCTACGATAGTACCTGCGTTTCCAGTTAAAGTTCCCAAGGAATCGATAACTACTACGTGCATTTCATCAAATCTTGAATTTCTTGCTTCGGCATATGCTGAAGTTCCTGGTTTTGGTCCAAGAGCATTCCAAGAAATTGTGGAAGTTGGAGTAGATTGTGAAGTATTAGTCGTTAATCCAATCGTTTGTAAATTATACCAGTCAGATGCTGATGTATAAGATGTAGTTGCAAATGAAGTTGACTGTCCATTTGTATGAATTGCAACGGTTCCAGAATTAGAGAAAATCCAAGTTCCTAACTGCAAATAATCTACGTTAGTTTCCGTACCAATACCAGATACGTGACTTAAAACTTTTACAGAAACGGATTGTTGCCCAATTTCTGTTACGATTCCTTTTAAATGCCCATCAAGAGTGGATGTTGATCCTGCTCCTGGATTGGGTCTACCTACTACTGATTGAGTAACACCATATCCAATTTGGATATTTGTTGTATTAATACCACTTAAAATTTGATCAGCTCTTGCATCAATAACTGCTACCTTTAATCCATTTGCCCAAGATCCGGGATTCTTAGCAGAAAAGATTGCATTAGTGAGAGCATTTTCATCATAACCAAGTTCATTATAATGCTCAATACTCTTGATTTTAATACTAGATGCAGTACCTACAAAAGAGTTTCTTAGTCCAGAGTTGTCTGCTCTTACTACTTTTAATGTACCACCGTATGATAAGTATGACGAAGCTACTAACCAACTTTCGTAATGCTTATCTATTGTCTGTGGGTCTCCAAAATTGTTAAGTAAATCATTTTCATTATCTACAATAGTTGGAACATCTACAGGTCCCTTAACAAATGGTGCGACCAATCCTGCAATTTTATTTGCTGAAGGGACTACTCTTCCAAAAGTTAAATCAATTTCTTTTACTACAATTCCAGGAGATGCTAAATTTAGCGGCATTTTTTTTCCCCTACAAGTCCAGAATTATTCTGAAACTATTTATTAAAAAGGTTATTTTCAGAGAAGAAACGATGCATGAACAGATCACCAATCAGGATATTCCCACTCTATTTTAGAAGATAACTTCTTTCTTGATTGTTGTATTCTTTTTATTGTACATTCTTTACATTCATATGAATATGAAGATGACATAACATGCTTTTTGCGAGTCCTATAAAAATCATCAATTAAATTTTTTCTCTTCTTACAAACCCTACAAACTCTTTCATTTAAGTATAAATGTTCTATTTCAAACTGATCATTTAAATCCATCACGTGTAATCCCACATATAAGATCTATCACCATACTCATCGACATTCCATACTTCCATTGGATTATTTTCATTTTTTTGACCAGCAAATATCCATCTATCTCCAGTTTCCTGATCGACAGTAACCATGACATCATCTAATCCATCAGAAATAAATCCAAATGGTGACATATCTTGTTCAATTTGATTTTTTTGCTCCTCATAAATTCTTTTGCGGACATCATTATCCGTCATTTCTTTAAAGTATGGTTGAGCAACTAACCAAGAAAAAATGACAAGACACATTGCTAAATCATCATTACATCCTTCTTCTGCTTCAAAGGAATTGTGTCTCTGGGCAAATGTTGTTAATTCTGATATAATATCATAATCAGTTGTTAGCAACTTATCATCCTCCATCAAAGTCTTTAAATTAGAACATCCTAGTTTTTTAACTGCAGCGGTCATTCTCACTCCAAGTTGAGATTTTTTCCCACTAAAACCAGATCCTACAATTTGTCCTGCTCTACCTTTCATTGCACACATGAGGACATTATCATATTCCAAATCAAAATGTAAAATATTAGATACCTGATCGCCAATATCATTAACTTCAATCAATAACCAAGCATCATTGTATCCTTTTGCGACTTCATATATGATACTTGGAAATAACATTGGTTTTATTTCATTGTTTCTATATTTTGCTACAACTTTATATGGAAAGTTAGTTATATCAAAAACAATAAATGCAGAGTAATCATTTCCAAGTCCACGAGCAACATCGACGGTCATTAGATAATTATGTTCTTCTTTTGGATTTTCATAAACATCCAATCCAGCGTTTCGTTTAATTGGATCATCATATACAAGATTTCGAAGTTTTGCTGGATTGATAAGTGTATTGACAGATCCTAAGAATTCGCATTCAAACTCAACTTTGAATTGTTGTTCGGAAGTGTTAGCAATTGTTTGCTCTTTCCAATGATCGTCTCTTCCAGGAACTTCAGACCAGTGAACGTCTGTAGGTACATATCCATTCTTATTGCGCTCAGCATCGTGCCACATGCGGTAGAAGTGATTCATACCACGTGGTGTTGAGACTATAATAACTTTAGTGCTCTGTCCAGAAGAAATGGTAGGATAAACAGATGCAAAGAAGTCATCAGCAATATGGTTCGGAATGAAAGCAAACTCATCCAAAAATATAATATTATATGATCCTCCACGAACAGCAGAGGCGCTTGTAGAAGCAGCGACAATTTTTGACCCATTCTCCAGTTCTAAACTACCTCTGTTCCACTGGAGAACCCCTTGCTGCATCCATTTAGGTAGATTCTCATATGCAAGTTGTAATCTTTGAAGAAGATCCCTAGCAGTGGATGCTTTGTTTGCCAGAATTGCAATATTTACATTATCATTGAAAACTGCATAATGTAAAAGATATGAAACGCAAGTTGTAGATTTGCCTGTTTGTCGAGGCATCTTGCAGATATTAAATCTATTCTCGTGGAATCTAGAAATTAATTTTTCTTGAAATGGATATAGTTTGAATGGAACAAGTCCATGATCCAGAGAGACAATTTTAATATAATTGCGAGCAAAATAAACAGGATCTTCTTTACACTTTAAAAATTCAATAATCTGCTCTTGGGTCCATTGAATTGGTGTATTTGCTCTCTTTAAATTTGGATTTGAAAGATAAGCATCAGTATTTTTAAGTTGAATATCTTCGATTGGCATAAAAATTACCTACTAATCTCTTCCCAGTCCAGTGATGCAAAAACATCAGCACCAGCAGTATCAGATGCAGCTACCAGTGTTAATTCATAAGGAGTTCCAGTTAGTCCATTTCTTTCTAACTGAAACTTAAATAATGCTTCTTTAAGAATATCAACACTTGCAGAAGATTGATTTGCTGATGTGAAGAAACCAGATGCTAATATTCTTCCACCACTTACAGTCCCTCCATCAATCTTATATTCCACAGCACTATCGGCACCAGCACTGATCCAAGTTCCGCCACTAGTAGTTGCTGATGCTCTCATTTGCCAATTATATTGTGGTCCATTTCCAGTACCCATCAGTGATAGTGCAGTCAGAATTACAATCGCATCCAATCTATTTGGAGAAGATTTGAGGCGAATAGAAATAACAGGATAATAAGTTCCAGCAGGAGTTGGTAAATCTACTGGTGATGTGATTGGTGTTTGAACTGCTTGTTGTAATCCACGCAATTCATAACCACCTTCTGAAATCACGGAAGAACAAACTTGTTTGAGAGTACTAGCACTAGTTGTAATTCCAGTATTAGCAATCTCATATCTCAAAGGAAGAGATGCTGTTGTGATATAAGTTGATTGAATTAGATTTGCGTGATGGAACGAATGTGCATGAATGAACTTCCCATCAATCACAAATCCCATCCTGACTGTACCAAGACCCAACCACTCAATATCCATCCAAAGAATTTGTGCTTTAGTAATATCTAATGTAATACCAGAAACACCAGTTCCATCTAACTTATCAATATTCCAATCAGATTGTGCAACTGAAGTTGAAGTTCCAGTAGACAAACTTCTCTCTACAAAATAAGGTGTTGTATCATTAATCTCAAAATACATTCCATTATCGGCACCAAAATAACCAACTCTCTGTCTTAAGTTTGTTTTTGGTGTAGCAGGAACGAAGGTATTTAAAACAAGTAAAGATTTTCCTGGTTGATATGAGAATGTTTTTGTAGTTTCTCTAATAACCGAATCACCACTTGTAGTTCCAATTCCAATATTAATTAATCCTTGAGTGGTTACAAAACCAACGGTAGAACCAGTTCCTATAACCAAACTCTCCCAAAGATTATTGTCTCTATATCTGTGAGATGAATCAAATAATGTAAGAGGATTTGATACTCTTGTTCTTCCAAAAGCATCTGGATTTACACTTACTGGAAATCTATTGATATTATCAACAATTTTACCATCTCTGGTTGCAATACCATTAACTTCAAATAGAGATCTTTCTTGATTTAGGAAGTCCTGTGTTGTTATATTCCACTGAGCCATGAATCACTCACCCCACGATAATCTTTCTGGTCTGTATCTTTCTGCGTTCTTTACTTTAATTGAAGTAGACTCTGTTGGATACACATTGTGAACGATTGCTCCAGGATATTCTCCCTGCAATTGCTCTGCTAGTTCATTTTTATTCATCATTTTACCTTCAACTTCCATACGATAGAGTCTTCCTTGCCAAACAACATCGGCAAGAAAAGATTCTTTAGTGATTTCTGGTTGTGATGCATTCATATAGAGATTTCCGTTAAAATCTCCAGCAATATTAATACTTTCCGAAAGAAATTGTTGAAAACTTTTCATTAGTTGCACCTCCAACGGCGTAGTGCTTTATTAATTCTTGAATCTGGATCTCTTGCAGTTTCTGTAGAAGTCAGTTTAGACTTCATTCCTTTCATGCGACGACAAAAGTTAGCGCGGCGCTTTGCTCTTTTACCTTTTGGTTTCTTTTCAGTTACGGCAGTTTGTAATTTTGAACCGGGATTTTCCCGACGATATGCTTTTACTGCAGCGGGACTTAATCCGTCAGTTTTGTCTTGACGATTAACCTTTTGCCAATCTTCGGATAATCCAAAATCTTCTCTCCAATTTGAATACTCAACTAAATCATTCTCTCCTTCATACTCTTGATTTAATTGTTTTAACTGATTGTTATATCTATCTCCACCAATTTTTGATGTTTTTCTTTCTTTATCAATTGCCCTATCAACTGCTGGTTTTAATTTGCTAAGTAAATATGGAGCTGCCGCTAAACCAGCACCAATAGCAAGTTTTCCAAGACCTTCATCAACTATTTCGCCATCTAGTTCATAATGCGCTACTTGTAGTTTCTTTTTAGATGGTGCTTTTGCCTGTTTGACAAATCCGCCAGGAAGATTTGGCAATTGTGGTTCTGGATCTCCAGATTTTCTTTTTGGACCTTGACCTGATGGATATACTTGAACTCCTCCACCTAGTCCAGAACCCGGTTTTAGTTTGACTGATGAACCAACACTTTCGGATTTCATTTCACCACTATCAACATAATCTGCAGCAGAATCAAGATAATCTGCTGCTTTAGTAATTTTTGATTGAACCCACGCTTCTATATTCCCCTCACCTTTCATTTTTTTCTTTAGTCTTTTGACTGCAGATGCAATAGTTGCAAGTTCAGAGCGAGCCATTGAATGCTCATGATCATAAGACTCTGGAAAATTGCCAGGATGTGGTTTATTTGGATCGTATTTTTTACCTAAAAGACTTGGCATAGAATATAAATCCCAAAACTTAGGTCCATAAGAACATTCTGAGCGAGTTTCATCTTTTTTACATTTTGGGCAATATCTGAGCATTTCTCCTTCCTCATTTACTTTTACACAATTATTATATGTTTTGCCAAACATTTTTTTAGTTCCTTTCTTTTTATAACCTGGCCAACACTTTTGCCCTTCATTAATTGCAGTTTCTTCTGATTTTGTTCCCCAGTTATCAGCACCAACTTTACGACATTTGACCAATGCTCCAGACGCATATGCACTTGGCCAAACATCATATCTTGATTTTACTTTGTGATAGCAAGCATCTTTAGTTCCACTTCCTTTGCTTGGTCTATCTTTTTGTGCTTCGTTAAGTTCCATTGATTCCTTAATTCCTGGTTCTGCTTTTACATAATTTTTGTCTTCTTTACCTTTAGCAAAGGTTGGAACATTTGTTGGTCTTGCTGCTCCAGATTTTTGTTGTTGATTTTTATCTCCTTCACGTTTGCGACGAATCGCAGATTTAATCAAAGATTCTCCTTTATCACCTTTTGCCTTTAATGCTTTTAGTCTGCTACTGCTAAAACATTTTGGTGTTTTAGTTTCTCCGGGTTCGTTTGCACATGGAGAACCATCCGCTTGAACCCATCCGGGTTTTCCATCTTTTGAACTAGAACCTTTAAACCAATGATGTAGTGTTCCTTCTTTTACATCTTTAAATTTTTTATGATGCTTTTTAGCATCTGCTTCCATCTTTTTCAAACGAGTATAATAATCTGGAATTTCATCAAGATGTTGAAGAGCAATATCAGTTGCAAGATCTTTATCTTTAGTGTGCTCATGTTCTATGGGAATTCCCATTTTAAGTTGATTCTTCACAAAAGAAACTTCAAGACGATGTTTCTTTGCAATTTGTTCAACTGTTTTATGGGACTTTATTTCATGCATTTCGTTAAAGGGAGACTTGGATTTTGTTTTTTCACCTTTCTGTCTTTTTTTGCGAGCAGCACAATGAGATTTCTGAGAAAATCCTTGAGGATTATCACAATCAATTGATCTTTTATATTTGTCAGACCAACTCATTAGAATGTACGTTTACTCTTTATTATTTAGAAAACCTTGTTTGAGTAACTTTGATAATTCTGAAGTAGATCCAACAAAAATCGCATTATTCATCGTATTATTTGTTGTTTTGACGTTATCTTCCTCAACTTCTTTAAGTTTTTTCTGAAGATCTATCAATTTATCTGTGACATCACCAACATTTTTAATCAATTGTCCCGCAACTTCATATGCTCTTGGACTGCCACCTTCTCCCGCCAACTCCATAATCCCATCAATTGCTTCTTGTCCCTTTTCAATTAGAGAATATAAATTTGCGCGAGTATATTCATAATCTTTTTTAATATCATTTGTATTTGTATTAGGAGAAGTTAGTTCACTTTTTACTTCTTTTTTTGTCTCAACAATACTACTTTCGACATTTAAAGCAATATCTAAACCTTCATAATTGTCTTTCATAATTTATTAAATATCTTTTTGTTGGGTTGGACTATAGGTTTTAGAATCTCCAAAAGATATCCATTCCTCATCAAATCCAAAATCATCTCCCGGTTGTGCAGTAATAGGATCTGGTTGTACTGTATATCTCATTTCTCTCTTGGCAGTTGAAGTATTTGTATCAGTATACATATCAACTTGAACTTTTCTGATAAGTCCATCTGTAGAATCTGCAATAGGACCAAACAGATATGTTTTGACTGTAAAATTAAAAGTATAAATTAGCACTCTTCTTGTTGAAAAATCACCTTCGTAATCATCGGTGAATGTTACACTATCTAAAATAACTGGAGTATCTCTTTTTTCTCCAATAGAATCTATTAAGTCAACTGTCAAATTAAATGATGGTTGAAAAAATGGCAAAATTTGTTCTACAACTTGTAAAGCATCATCTTGCAACTTTGATATTAAATTTAATTGAAACCCAATGTTATAAGGAACTGGTAAAAATACTTTTTTTATATTAGATCCTGAAACTGCACTAAATGTTTGGGTAATATTTGCCTTTCTTGTTGGATCATATTGAATTGAATTCATTTCAAATGCCAGTCTTGGCAAAGTCATCGCAATTGGTTTATTTAATTCTGGTTGCTGCTCTATTCTTGCAAGAAACTTTTGAATAGGTCCATATGCCAGAGGTACTTTAATTTCACTAATACTATCATCAGAAGAATCTTTATGTCTTACATAAATCTCATTAAAAAGAGTTCCAAAAGAAATAGCAGTTCTTCTAATAATTTCGTGATAATAATAGGTTCCTAACATTAATATACCCCAAATGGATTGGATTCTGAAAAATCTAATATGCTATCTGATGCAATTTCGATTTCTTGATTTTCACTGTATTTATCATATTGATCCCAATTACTATATGATCCTACCAAATATGTTGCTGCAGAATCGGATCCAACCACAATTTCTCCAGCATAGAATCCTTTTGTTGCAGTACTGTCTACGAAAGAAACCTTAAGAATTTTTGTATCTTTATCCCAAGACTTGACTCTTCCTTTGGTTCCAGATGTAGATCCTATAATTTCCTCATTGAAAATAAATGTACCAACTCCAACCAATAAAGGTGGATTTTGTATAGTAACTATTGGATTTGTTGTATATCCAATTCCGGGATTTGTAATTCTGATAGATTGAACTGTTTGTCCAGCACCAATTACTGCTACTGCAGTTGCAGTAGTGCCTCCACCAACTGGAGGATTAATTGTAATTACAGGTGGATTAACATACCCAAAACCATTATTAGACATGTCAATTTTATAAACACCTTGCTGTGTAGTTTCAATGGAACACGTTGCTGCTGCTCCTGTACCTCCTCCACCACTAATGGTAATTTTGGGTGCTACTGTATAACCAGTCCCTGCATTTGTTAGAAGTATTGATTGTACAGATCTAACTCCACCAACACTTGTTGTAATTGCAACTGCTGTTGCAGTTGTACCATTAATTGGAGAATTCTCAAAAGTAACAGTTGGTGTTGATGTATATTCGTAACCATCATTGTTTAAAAATATTTCTCTTACATATCCAGTAGAAACATAAGCATTAGCAGTGGCAAGTTGCCCAGCACTAATTAATTGTAGAGTTGTTATATAACCCTGATCTTCAATTTGAGTATCAATTTCGTCAATAGTTGTATCAATAACCTCATCCTCATATTCAAATAATTCACATTTTAATTCATAAACATATAGTTTTCCTAATTGGTAAAAATTAACCTCATGCTCAACAAATTTTACCTCAAATAATCTTTGCCCTAAAGGAAAATAGACTAAATCTCCTTCTCTTGGTCTTGAATTTAATTCAATCTCAGGATCAGTTTCTTCTAAGAAAGTTAAAATGAAATCTTCAAATCTTTCTTTCGATACTATTAAACTTAACTCATCTTTTAAACTCATACCAAATTTAGTAAGAATATCTCCCTGCCCTGTGTAACCATCATAATTGTTTATATAAGCTTCTATAGCAAAATTATCATCAAACTTTGAAGATTGAATTTCTTTTATTATAGTTTGCTTCCTTACAAATTTTCTAGGAATGTAGATAACATCTATTCCATAAATTTTCAGTTGCTCATTTATTAAATCTTGTACAAGTCTTTGTTCGTTAGGAGAACCTTGTAAGAAAAAAGGATTAAGTGCCATTATCCAATAAAATCGTAAGGTGGAAGTTCATAATCCATAGACATTCTCTGTACGATGTCTGCTATTTCTTTCTCCCCATCCTCATATAATTCTCTCCCATTTAGTTCAATACCTCCGGGCAGTTTAACTCCTCTAAATTTAATCAGATTTTGTCCCCATTGTCTCTTCATTAGAGCAGTCAAATATCTTTTCAAGAAACTGTCATTATAAACTTTAGTAAAATCATTTGGATCTAAAATTCTATAACAATCAATAATTATGAATGTATCTTTTGATTTTGCATTCCAATCTATATCAATATATAATCTATTCTGTCTTTTATTAAATCTAATTTGTTTATCTGGAGATAATAAGAAATCAATATCTTCAAGATAAGTTTTTACCATAGCATATTGTAAAAGTTCTACGGAATTAAAATAATAAAGATCATTTAAAAATAGTTGATATTTAATACTCCACATACCCCCAGATATTGTGCTTGTATCAAATTTAAAAATCTTTTCGATTCCTATTACTGAATCAGGCACTTGAATAAAGTTTGAATTTTCGTAAAAATTGAAAGTTGTAGTTCCAATTCCTGCAATATTTGCACTTCCAGTAGTAGTTTGAATTCCAACACCATTTAATGGATCTGCTTTACCCCTATTTAAATCTTGTTCGGTTATTTTATATTTTAAATACATTCTTTCGACACCATCAAAGTGTCTCTCGTGAAAATATTGTAACGCATCATCAACAAGATCATCTATTTGATCATCATCTAAATTTATTTCCAAAACAGGGGCACCAAGTCTTCTTAGACAGTAATCTATAAGTTGTTGTCTACTTGCAGGTTTAGACATTAATAAAATCCTCCGTCTATTGCGTTTGACCAAGCTGGAATTCCAGCATTATCAGTTGTCATTATATAGTTAGTATAATCAATTCCACTTCCGGGACTTGATGTCGAAACTATAAGTCCAGTTGCATTAAAATATGGCATTCCAAAAGAAGAAAATGATCTATAATTTAAACCACCATAAATGTATACACTGTCTTGAAAAGTACTGAGACCAACAAAAGTTGATACTCCAACTACATTTAAATTATTAACAGTTGCGATTCCAGTTATGATACCTTCACGAGCAATAAAAGAATCAAACTTTAAATCATCTCCTATCGTTAGATCACCATCAATAAAAACATCATTTTTAAAGGTGCTAATTCCAACAAAAGTTGATATGCCACTTACATGAAGTGCTCTTACTGAAGCTATACCACCTATTACATTTTCCGCAACATATGCTTGACCACCAGAAGATCCAGAAATGCTGGATACAATTTTTATAGCATTTTGTTGTCCGACTCTTACTTTAATATCAGACATTATCTGGTAACTCCTTCTGTTACGAGAACCATACCCTCAATAACTTTATTTTTTATACCAAATTCATCTGTCAACAATACATCATAAACATATCTTCCTGGTTTTAAAGAAGACGTTTGGACCGATGATAATCTAATTAATATTTTACCTGCCGTTGGAGGATTTTCAATAGAAGTTGTAAAGTTTACTGCAGATGAACTACCAGACCACTTTCTCATCTGAGATGTTATTGTATAACCAGTTAAGTTAAAAGAAGAATTTGTTGATGCTCCTTCTAACGTAAAAGATTGACTAAAATCACTACCAGAGTTTACAACTATATTGCTGACATATACTGCAGCCATGTATTTTTTAGATCTCTACTTTTTATTTATTAAAGATTTCCACCCACAACACTTAGAGATTTGATAACCTCTTGTTGCTTTAGATAAAGTTTACAATATAGTTTTGAAAAATTTCTAAGTTCTTCAACACTTAGATCATCAATAACTCTTGAATGCTTTTCAAATTCGAACATTTTATCCACCGTTTCCAGTTTAATTTCATTTGGATCCATTGATAATTTCCCTTAGTAAAGATTTAATTTCATCAATATCTTTTTTAATTTCATCCAATTCTTGTTTTTGAGAATTTCTATGATTTAAACTTGCCAGATATTGATTATAAGCATTATTATCGCAATTTACTATCGCACCAGTCTGTTCATCACGATACAAATTTGAGTGTCCTTTTACTGATAACATCATACCATCGCTATAGTTCTTAGATCTTTAAATATTGGAACATTAGATTGATCTCTACTTGATATTACAATTTTAATAGTATATCCTGTAAAACTTCCAAGATTGGATGCAGTATACTCATATTCTAAAAATTGATTTTCTAGACTTGTAGGAACTCTAACATCTGGCAAACCACTATTTTTAGATGGATCTACCACATCAGGATAACCATCTTGATTCATATCAATTGTTAAATTATCATATCCTGGGAACAATTCAAATTCCTGAGAAACTTCGCTGGAATCTGGTCTTATAAGACTATATAAAACTCTAAAATCTGAATTTGCAGGTCTGTAAGCACCCAATAGAACTCTTAATGAGTTTGCAGGATTTTGAAGATTTACTGTATTGGAAATATAAATCGCCGCATGTGGATCATTGGTAAGACTATTTACTCGGTTATCTGTAATGTAATCTCCTATAGGGGAGTTAATTCTATTTCCAATCAAGTTTGTTGCTGTTTTTTGCCAATAAACAATAGGAGATAGATTTGGATTTGTTGTATTTAAATCCATTTTTAGAATCAATGACTTCTTGTTTGGCATGAAATCAAGATAAGTATTCTCATTAACCTTTGAGCATATTAATCTAGATGATGAGAGTTTATTCTCCACATTAAACTGAACTGGTTCGTATTCTTGATCTATGAAAGAATTTTCTGTACCATCAACACTAGTTGCGCTTACAGTTCTTATTTGACCACTATATGAAGTAGATGATCCAGGAGTTATTACCAATGCATGTGGTACAATTGTATCATACATGATATTTTCTGTAGATGTTAAATTATCTCCACCACAGGCAGTTTCTGAATTGAATGAAAGCAATGGTGAATTTGCTGGATTTCCGGCAAATCCTTGATCAGAAGATCTATTGGTAGAATTTGAATCAAAATTAGATCTATCAAATTCAATATAATGACTATCGATATCATTATCTCCGTTAGAAGAGATAATATGCTCTTTATTAATTCTCCTAAGAGATACACCACCCATTTCATACTTATAAACTAAAGATTGAGTAGGATAACTTAGTACTAATGTCGAATCTATACCTCTAGTAATTCCTGTCAATGTTCCCTCACCTAAAGATACATACTTAATTATTTCATTCTCAATCAAGGCATATCCTGGATTTGTAGCACTAACTGGAATTCCTTCAAAAGAATTGAAATTAGTAGTAGATGCGACACTAATTGTTGTGTCTGAGGAAGACAATGGCAAAGATAGAGATGATGGTGAAACGTCACTTTCCGCATTTTCAATTTTAACTTTATTCAAACTTGAATACATTCCATGATTGAAATGATTTACTTTAAAATAATTTCCAGAATAAACTCCACCCACTGGAGTCGAAGATCTAGCATTAATTCCACTAATAATCTGAGGATTATTGCTAGTATCATAGTAAACTAATGTCGAAACCCCTACATTAAATGATTCACCTTGAACATTAGAAAGATATAAAGTATCTACTCCTGTTATATTGGTAATGCTAATGATAGCATCTCTTCCTGAAGATGGAGAAATATCAGAAGTTACTATACCAACGACATCACCGATTGTATATCCATTTCCTGGATTTGCTACACTTATTGCAGTTATTGAAGAAGTTCCAGTAGAAACGTTAGTAATGTTCAATCTGAGACCTGTTCCTCTTCCAGATATGGAATATGTCCCCACATTACTTGCTACAGTATAATTAAATCCGCCGGTAGTAATTCCAACTGAAGAAACGGAACTTCCCGTTCCTACAATATAACCATAAACATCTAAGTTTGATTGAATTGATACTTTTCTACCAGTAGTTAAAATTCCAATATTTGCAGTATTAGTTGTTGTTGTAATTCCAAGATTGATTCTTCTTGGTAAAATATCAATAGAATTGGAATTTAAGGTAGGTACATACCCATTACTTTGATGTAGTGTGGGACTATCAAAATAAACACTTCCAGTACTAGTTGCGAATCTTGCCTTATATAATTTAAATTTAAGATCTTGATACTGGTTTTCCGTCCATATAGTACCGTTTTGTGACTTAAATAGACTTCCTATTGCAAACTGTGTACCATATCTTATTGATTGAGAATCTGGAAGAGTTGCTGTTTCTATAGTTTTTTCTCCCATTTCAGCAATCCATACTTGATATTTGTCGGATTGTGCTGAAGTTAGAACTATAGCGTATTCAGAATCTGGAGCAAGATAAATTGGATATGGGAAAGTTACTCTTGTTGGTACTGAACCATCTCTCGAAACATTAATATCTGATGGTCTAAGAGTTACTGATTTACCTAAAACTGTTCTAGTAGGTCTACCAAGTTCCATAGTTCTAATTTGAACATTCAATGGAGCATTTCCATCATCCTTACTTGCAAAAAATAAATCTATTTCAGTTAAGAAAGCACCTTCTTTATCGTCATTTGGAGTTCCCCCAAATGCTGATAGTGATTCAATATCTAATCCACCAACACTAAATGATTGTGCTAGAGGGTCAACGTTAGGTGGTGGTGGGGGTGGTACAAAAATTACAGTAGTAATAGTTCTCTGTCTTTGTTCCCATGTTCCTTCAGATTTATAAACTGCTTCTCCAGAAGAAATAATATTACTTCCTGGTAATGGAGTTTCATTTGTTGGACTAGATGTAAGTCTATAAACTTTTGATCCTGTTTGAATTCTAACAGACGGTGGTGGTGTAGTATGAGGATCTCTAATATAAAATGCTCCTCTAAGATAACCACTAGCATCGGTAACCAATTTTAGATCTTTTACATATGCAACAGCACCACTAGTTTGACCAACCAATCTCATTCCAACAGTTAAATATCCGGAGAACAAACCTTGTTTCATACATGCTAAAGATTCCACATCAATATTTAAAATCTTCGAAGACGAACTATATGCTGCTGGAATAATCTCAGATGGTATATATGGATTCGTCGTATATGTTTCAGTTGGACTTTCATAACTGCCAGATTTGTGATTTGCTACTGCAATTCTAAAAGATATTGCCCTAATTGATTGTCCAGAACTTGAAGTTATAGTTCCAACTACTTCTTCACCAACAACAAATGCCCTTGAAGATCCATAAGTTTGTAAACTGGAGTCTGTGGCAATTTCAACTAGTTTTGGAACAAAATCTACACCACTATTTCCATCAAGGAATTGATAGTATCTTGTAAATGGTTTTAAATTAGTAACTGTAAATTCTGTATTTCTGGACCTCATGTAAACTTCTTGTCCAGACTGAATTAAATTGTCTTGAGTAAATACTCCACCCCAACCAAATGCCCATGTAGTGACTAATCTATCTTGTAAACGGATAGTTCTAACCCAGTTATCAGCTTCTGGATGTAGAGATATTGATCCAACATATGAAATAATATTAAAGGGGTTTACATTTTCTACTTTTGTTGCAAATGTTTGTTTAATCCATTCAACTGATTGATATTTTAATAAAACAGCATCATCTTTTTTCTGAACATTGGAATCGAACAATGCATAATTTGTTCTTGAATCAATTTTTTGATCAGAAATATTTTCTAATGGCGTTAATCTTAAACTTATACTATTTTGAGATCTGATGGGTCTTAATTGATTTCTGTCAGTATCAACTTCAATACTCGAAACTCCCATATTAATTAAACTTTCATTTTTGAAGTCATCGACAAAAAATCCTGTTTTAAATCTATCTAAACCTTGAGCATCTCTAATTTGTAAAGTTTGAGTATTTAATTCCAGTAAAGAAAGTGAAGTAACTCTTTCTAAATTTTCTACCTTATCTTCCAGTCTACCAATATCTCTCATCGTATATCTTCTATTATCAATCATTAATATTCCAATATCTCTAGGATTATAAAGATATGCTGGAATTCTTAAAGTTGCAATTTCCATTACAGTGTCTGGAATTTCTGGTTCTCTTGGTTGTAAAGAAGGAATTCCCTGCTGAACACCAAAAACTCCAAACTTATCTAAGTATAACTTATCAATTCTTCCAAGATAGAAACTGTATCCAACAATCGAATTTTCATTTGGTTTTAAAATAACCTTTGGTTCATTACCAAAATATCTCGAAGAAAAGTCAAATGGAGATGAAGAAATTCCAGCAAATGGGGAAACTCTAGGTCTAAAATCTAAAGTATCTGATGCCCTAACATTATTTGCACCAATGCTAGGAATATCACTAGAAAATCTTTGTTCACTATAACTGTTTACTGAGAAAACATCACCATTATCACTAGATGGTACAGAATAGTAATCAAATACAATAGTTAATCTTCTAGATGGAGGATTTTCGCCAAACTTTCTTACAAGTTTTGAGTAATCGTAATATTGTTCTTTCTGACCTTTATCTAAAGTAAACTTTCTTGTTATATCTCTATACTTACCGAGGGTAATCGAAGCAATTGGAGTATTAATTCCAGATTCTTCAAAAGTAACAGTCTCGCCAACATTGAATCTATTGTTGTTTAAGTAAACAATTCCCAAAACATTTGAAGATGGTTTTGTTACTACTCTAGCAACTGTATTACTAATATCACCAACTATATTTTCGCCAATGATAGCGTTGGTAGTAACATTTGCTATTGAACTAAATGATAATTGGTCAAGAGAAGGTGCAGAAGAATCTAAAGATTCATATACTGAAACTACATTTACTACATCAGGATAATTTAAAGATATTTCTTCGTCTTGAACTCTTAATCCATAGTAAGAATTATAAGTTAAACCATCATTAATTGAAGTGCTAATTCCTGTACCAGATTCTTTATTTCTTGAAAAGAATACATCTAATACTTTACTTTTAACAAATTGCTTTTCTTTTGATTGAATACCTGTTTTTATAAAAGTTGCATTAATTGAAGCAATCTGTTTATTGGAAATATTTGAAAAAGTAACATTTCTAGAATTTGAATCTAAAGTTACTTTATCAGAAGTAAGATTTTCAATTGTACCGTCAGAGTAAAAAATAGAATATCTTTCTTCATCAAAAGGTGTAAAGATTACAAAAGATGTACTTAATCCTAAGTTAAAATTGCTGAGATTTACAGTTAATGAATTGCTAGATGGAGTAAACGTTGTGTTTGATTGTGCAGAAAATGTTAATGTAGAATTACTTAAATTAACAGAAGCAACATTAAAATTTGGTAACTCCGAATATAAAAATCCTCTTTGATCATTTAAAACTCTTGTTACACCCAAAGAAAATGCAACATTTGTTTGTGAAGATGGTAGTGTACCATCGCAAATTCCAGAAACAGAAGGAACTGCTTCTAAAATCATAGAAGTTTTTGTTGATCCAACTGTTACTACTCTATTATAAACTTCAGCAGATGCCCCAGTTCTTTGATATTTAATTATACTATCGCTAGTAATTCCCGACAGAGTATTTGGTGAAGATACAGTCGCAGTGCTTATACCGCCACTTGACGCACTAATAGTAATAATTTCAGATCTTAGTAAATTATTTAATTGAGTATCTGATACAAATGCAGTGCTAAATCCAGTTACTGATAGTGGTTGGTGGACAGACTTTACATCATTGATACCAAATGTTTTTATCGCTGAAATTGTTCTTGGGGGAGAATCTACTCCGTTAATTAGTATTTGTTCTCCAATTATAAAACTTCCGGATGTTTGTCTAATTGAAATTCTTGACGTTCCAAGTCCAGCATTGGCAACATACCCATTAGCACCACTACTCTTTCCTTTAATAAATGAAGTTTCTGGCAATTCAATAGAAGATATTGGTTGATTTAAAGTTAATTCTGTGTATGTTTGAATATCATATAAGTATAAGTCCCAATTTGTAGATGCACTACTATAAGAAGCATCAGTTAAATTGAAAGAATATACTCTCGCAGATCCAATCGTAGAACCTGATCCTACCGTATTGCTAGTTTTACGTCTGCTTTGTAAATAAACTATTTCTTTTTGTTTTGGTGCCCCAGATACGTTATTTACACGTACTAAATTACCCATTTCGAATGGAACACTTTGATTCTCAACAAATTGCTTTGTCCTTGGTTTAGGTACATCTACGATATCTACACCAGTTTTTTCAATATCGTAACCTCTGACGTATGCTTTTCCTGGAGAAAACTTAATACACATCAAATCATCTGATGGTGTATTTCCTTGATTAGTTTTTTCTGTTGGGAAAAATGCACCATCGTTACCTAAACGATCATTTAAAGAATTTGTTACTAAAAATGTAAACGGATTTACTACATAATTTCCAGATTCTTCATAAGTTCTTTGTGCAATATAATCTCTAATTAAAGAATATGAAGTTTTTGTCTCTATTTTTTTAATACTACCTTCTTCAATACGCAACAATTCTACAAAATCAATATCATTAAAATCCTCAATTGATTTTGTAGTTAGTGTTAATGATATTTTTAATCTATCTGCACCGGGTGCAGCATAATTTGTAAAACCTCTTGCATTATCATATAGATATTGATCATCTTTAGCAGTTATAATTTCTTCATTAATTTGAAGACCAACCCTGTAAGATGGTTTATTATCATAATAATCTAGAATTATCGTTTGTTTCTTAACCTTAACAAAAGTTCCTCTTATAAAATATACTCCATCACCAATAGAAACCGCAGATCCAATTTTTGTAGCATCTGTTGAGATAGTTGATGCAAATGGTGTACCAGCAGTTATGATGCTAGTTCCATCATCATAAGAAATTGATTCATTAGAGAATAATAATTCATTATCATTAAATTGTGAAAAAATATAATTAGAATCCGAATTAATGTACTTTACATATAGAGTAACGTATTCTACCTCATTATTATTTGGTAGTTGTACGTATTGTACGGAAGCACTTACACCAGATGTCTGACCAAAAATAGTTTTTCCAACATATTGTTCAGCGTATGATAAAATGTTTATTCCATACTGTGTTGGTGAAAGTTTTACAGCATAGAATTGATTGTCATATCCAATACTTCCGGGAATTACTACAGATCCCTCTTGAAATATATGACTACCAAAAGACTCTATTTGATCTTGTAATATTGATTGTAATGTATTTAATTCTCTGGTCTGTATTGCTCTTCCAGGATTAAATAATACCTTATAATAATTATTGTCTTTTGCCCCAATACCACTTTCGGAAAAATCGTCGAAATATGGACTTACGTTAAGATTTGTTTTTTGTGCCATTTCTTAGAATTCCAGAATAATTTTAAAGTCTTCTTTTTGTCTAGAACTTCTTGATACCGTTGGTCTATTATCAATATAGATTATATCTCCAGACTTACTATTTATCTCTGGATTTGCAAGACCATTTGTAAAGAATACTCCCAAATTTATAATTTTATTTGAGATTGTAGTAGTAATTCCTGTAAAAGAACTTACTGTCCCATTAAATCCACCTCCAATCTTTACGATAGGTTGTGTTGATGAAGGATTTGATGGATTGTATGAAGTAAAAGGTAAAATAGTATTATCCTCGGAGAAAAATGACGACATGCCAACAAAATCAGTATGTCCTATTCCATTTCCACCATTATAATAAAGTGATCTATCCTGAGAATACTTTAGTACCATAGTCTCAGCATCATATGATATAACGTTTCCATAAGCAATTCCACCACTTACATTTTGTCGAATTTTATCACCGACAGATATGGAACCACTTATGTTACTAAATCTGATGGAATAAACACCAGAAAAATCATTTGATGTGTATAAATTTGTACTAATGCCAGTAGAATCGTAAACTGTTGGATTTTTTAAAATACCAACCTGAGCAAATTTTGTATCTACTGGAAATTGCTTAGAAGTATCATCAAATCTTGCATAGACCAATACTTTGTCAGCACCAAGTTCACTGTAAACATCAAATCCATGACCCTTTGATGGTGGAATAATTGGAATTAATTCTGCATATACACTTGGAGTGTTTGCTGATGTAGTTCCAAGATCAACTAATCCATAAGTATAATTTTTTCCACCAGAAGTAACTACAACATTTGTTATAGAACCTGTTGCAGAATCAACTTCTAAAGAAACAGAACCTCCAGATCCATCACCGAGAATATTGCATGGTTGTCCAGTTGATAGAGTATATCCTCTACCACCATTTTTAACATAAACTTTTTTTATCTGATTCTCATTTAATGAAGAATTTCCATTATCTCTAACTACAGAAATTTGAGGATCAGTGGAATTTTGCCAATTGTTTGGTACAGTTATGTACTCTGTAGAATCAAATTTTATAACATCGCTAGGTGAAATAGTATAAAGATATTTCCAAACATATCCATCACCAAGTTTTGATGGTTCCAAATCTGTAAATGTTGGTTCAATTTGGGAAGAATTTCCCGTTGTATTGATACCTGTAGAACCGTTATCAATACAAATATAAACTCTATAATCGGAATTAAGCACATAGTAGTTTGCATCATACAATCTCATCGATCCTGTTGTTGGTGATGGATTTAATATACTATAATCTGGTCTATACATTTCATATTTTTGACCAGATATCCAATCTATCTTCCTAATAACTCTTCTAATGTTAGCACTTGTTACTTTTTTACCGTATAGGATAGTGGACTGGTAATGATTAGCATAATCTTCATTATCTATTGGATCTGGTGTAAAAGTATCCCACGTGGCACTTCTACCAAAACCAGATCCTTGTGGATTTGACAGTCCAACAAATACATAAAAAGAATTTGAAGAATCTTGTACAGAATCTACAAAGTTCGATGCATTAAGTATCCTAAACTGATCTGTTACAATTGCAGACATTTGAATATAGTTTTTTCTATATTTATACCGTCTTATAAAATCTTTTTAAGAGGTCCAATATTTCTCAATCCATATCCTCTTCGTTGAACTGTTGGGAAAGTTGTTAAACCAACATCTACTGTGTAACCAGATACTGCGATAGATACTGGAGACTGCCTTGAGAATCCTGATATTCTACCCCAAGAGAATTTGCCAACAATTGAACCAGTAGTTGCAATACCAACAACATTAGTTTGTGAATGAATATTGCAGGTTATAACACCGACTGAAGAATTAAATTGTTGAATATAATAAATGTTATCTAAGAATGTAGTTCCTACACCAACAACACTTGTATTATGATCAATAATTGAAGTAACTCCTCTTCCAACATAAGTATCAAAAATATAGATTGGATATCCTGTTGATAATCCACTAAATCCTGATGGTGAATTTAAAGTAAAACGAATTGCCATATTGGTGCCTATACCAGACACTGTTTGAATTCCAGTAATATAACCAGAGAAACCTTCAACTGTTGAAGCACTAACTAATTTATCCAGTACAAGATTTGGTAGAGGTACTAAAATATTTGGTGGATTTGTAGAAGTATAACCAAGTCCACCATTTGTAATATTGATTGAAGAAATTGCTCCAGTTGAGGAAACTGTTGCAGTTGCTGTAGCAGTAACTCCAGTACCAATTGGATTTGCGATATTTATTGCAAACGTAGATCCAGGAGTATACCCACTTCCACCATTTACAATACTTATTGAAGAAATAGTTGATGCTACGCTTACTGAAGCAGACACAGACGCAGACACTGGATCTTCTTTTCCAGAAATAATCAAGGCATCAAAATCAACTTCTAATGAATTTTCATAATCAAATAGTGATGCATTATCAACAAATATTTGATCATCTGTAGTGGAAAGATTTCTAATAATTTTAGCAGTTGGATAAATTTGTGCTTCTATAGAATCTCTGGATTTGTAAATATATTGTCCATTTATAATCTTATCTACTTTTTGCTTTGTCCAACTTAATGGTTTATAATATTGTATATCAATTCCATCGCCATTATATGGATTTGTTTGTATTTTATCTGATGATGAAATTTCAGTAACTGTTCTGGATGTTTGTGTAGTTGTTAATCCCAAATACTCATTATTTTGTAGCATTTGAACAGTATCACCCTCTTTTATTGTTTCACTTATATTAATCTGAGAACTGTCACTTAAACTTCCTCTATAGAAGAATATGGATATATTATCTTCTGGTTTTGGTGCGGAAGAGAATGTGAATGTAGTTCCTCCAGTAAATTGATAAGAAGCACCAGGTTCTTGTAGAACTCCATTGACAAAGATAATCAATAGAGAATCAAAATCGCTAATCAACTGGGATTCTATATCAAAATTATTCTTTTCAAAACTAAGTAAACTAGAGTTGTAATATAGTGGAAATCTAGTTCTACTTCCATCCTGATAGTTTTTAATATTATCAATATAATCTATTTGACCAAATTGCCAACCAGAGAAAGAATCTGTAAATGTGTCCAATACAGTTAATTCAAATTTTGAAACTGGACTTGGCAGTTTTGAATCAGTAACTAAACCAACCGGAGTAATTACATCTCCTTTTTGGAAACCAAATCCATTTCTGGCAATTTTGAAATTAGTTACTTGGAAAAGTGTCGATCCAATTCCAGTGGTTGCGCTAGCACCAACCTCAACGTCCAATAGCAACCCTATTCCAGTAGATGTTGTAGATCCCACACTCAATCTTGAAACGCCTGTAACGGGCAAATTGCTGTAGTTTGGTGGAGATATTATAATAGTTGGATTTGTATATCCACTTCCACCATTAACAATATTGAAAGATAATGTGCCACCAAGACCAACTACTGCAGTTATGCTTGACATTGTGCCAGTATGACCAGTCTGAGTTATTGCAACCGAAACTGGATTCCTATATCCAGAACCCCAATTTCCAGAAGTTCCAATTCCAATAGCAACAATAGATCCACCAGCACCTACAATTGCAGTAACAGATGCTCCAACTAATGGCGCATAACCTAATCCAGGAGTAGATCCTAGTGAAACAATTAATCCACCTCTTGGAAGTTCATTCATGTTTACATCATAATCAACAATTGATTGATTACCATTTGGCAATTTAACTCCAGCAAAAACTATACTACTAACGCCAACATTGAGATTTTCAATTATTGAATAATTATTGCCCACTTGCAGATCATTATTTTCTGTCAAAGGAGTTTGGAATATTCCATTAATGAATACTATACCATTTCCTGCCGTGGTTCCCAATCCAACAGTATTTGCTCCACCTACGGTTATTGTGTAAGTTTGTCCGATGCCAGTAAATCTTTCAGATATGTCGTCAAAAATTTGGTTTGTAGTATAATCTTTTCTTAAAAATACTCTTCCGTGGAAGTTAAAATTAAATAATGAAAGATTACTATCTTCTACAAATTGCTCATCGTTTAATGTATTTTCTAAGGAATCTGTAAAGAATACCTTATTTCTTTCTATGTTAAACGAACCCCTGTAAAGAGTTACTGAACTTACTCCAGAGTGTGTGGTTGCAGAAGATCCAACAAATCCTCTTTGGACATTGACAAGTGGGAACGTTCCGGCAAAGGAAATTGGTCCAGATGAAGTAGTTGCAAAACCAACATTAATAACTTTCATATATTCATCATCAACTTTTAGAATATCATTAAGGCGAATTGATGATATTCCAGTTAATGGAAATACTGAGGAAGCAGCACCAATTGAAGATCCACTATTGATATTGTAATTAAGTAATGAGTATGCTATTGGAGACTGCACAATATTATTGATAGTAATTAATGATTTTTCATTTCTCTTTACCATTTCAAATTGATGGGAACTTCCATAACCTACATTTGCAATTGTTACTGTAATTGGAGGATTTGCTAATGCATACTCTTTTCTAGTAGCAATTTTAAAGTTATCATTATCAATTCTAATAGCATAGACTTTTGCTGGAAGAAGATCGGTGCTTAATCCAGTGTAACTAAGTGTTGTGCCGATTCCAATTGCTGTTCCAGCAGATCCAACCGCAGTTAATGGTCTATAAAGCAGTTCTTCTCCAGTTTGGAAGAAGTGATCATCGATTGAAAATTTTCCAGTAGAAGTATCTAATGTTGAAGAACTTGATGGATTAAAAGTCTTCATAAAAATTGGAATTTCATTATATTTTAATTCAAATCCTTGATTTTCATCTTGATTATAAAATTCTGGACTAATATCATCAATTGATAATACTCTATTAGTTCTAACCTCAATATAATCTGTTAGTTTTTTATTTTTAAGTTTTAAAAATACTGAACTATTATCAACAGTATCAATATCAATTGATAAATCAAAATTATTAATAGTATCAACTCTATTTTCTGTTACAAATTTGTAGAGAATATTTGTATATTCTTTAACGGTCGTTGCAATACCTACATTTACATTTTCTAAAATTTCAGTGTCAGCGAAGTTTTTAAATCCACTAGGATGTAGTAAATCATTGACTGGACTTACTATAGTTTCCCAAGTTTGCTTACTCTTAACAGAATATGAAAGATTTTGATAGTAATCATTGTCTGCAATTACTTGATTATCTTCATCAAGTTTTCCAATATCATTTTCCCACCCTATTAATTGGGTAGAAGCATATCCAACATTAAAATAACCAAAAGATTCCTTTATGTTATCAATAGTTGCTAATGTTCCAGATTGCAATCCTCTGATAATATCATTCTCTTTAAATTTAAAAGTTCCAGAAACTTTAATGAAGTTTTTATTAGACTCGACAATCTTTACATTTATATTTTCAAATCCAAATCCACGATCTAGTTCAATATTTTCTCCAATAATAAAACTAGTATCAGACTTTACTAGAGAAAACTTTGGATAATTTTTATAATTAACTATCGTAGCATAAAAATCTTGAACTGTCTTTGCTATTCCTGGATTTGTAGAAACTCCAGTAAATTCTAACTTTCTAGGTAACGTAGTTCCAGAGTTTAAATAATTTGATACTGTGAAGAATCCATATGAATAATTTTCAGAATTGAAACCATCCCCATTTGAATCGTATTTTTGAATTCCTTCTACAAAGATTTTGTCACCAATAGTAAATGGTTCCTGACTAAATCCGGATAATGGAGTTACCAATGTACATGTTACAATACCACTTGATGAAGATTGGACATTTTCAATTCTAACACCATTACTATTATTAATTGCTCTTAAGTCAACATCACCATTGGTTATTCCTTTAGGTTCTTGTTCAATATCAACTCTAACAATTGAAGAACTAACTAGTGCAGGAGTTAACAATCCAGAATCAAGTTTTCTACCAGTTTCTGTATCAAAAACTATAATATTTGGAGCAGAAATATAATTCTTACCACCATCAAGTACAGAAATTTGTGAGATGGAGTATGAATTTTTAATAGTTATAATCGTGGATAGAAGTGCTTCTGGTCTAAGAGTTTTATCTGACGAATATTCAAATCCATTATTTAATATTCTAATCTCTCCAACTTTACCAATGCTATCAGATTCTGGAACAATGTATGCATTTGTACCAGAATTTGATATAACTGACTCAAAAAGTGGTAATTTTTTATAATTTAAACCTGATGATATTGTTTTAACTTTTGCTATAGGACCAGATGCTGTAATCGAAGAAGTTGTATAACTTAAATCAGAACAATCTGACTGACTATAACTATTTCTTTCTGGAGATTGTGTTAATAATAAATTAAATGTTGTTGTTCCTATTCCAGAAATTGTATAAGATCCCTTGTAGATGCTCTCTACAAAATTAATCTCAGAATAATTTGAAACGTCTGTATCAGAAGTGCTAATATACCCAGACTTTTCTAATGTGTAGAATAGTGGAAAGTTTATAGAGTCATCATAATTTACTGATAAGGAAGAACCCACACTAGTAACAGAAAATTGAGTACTGATTCCAGTCGATTTGAATTCCTTTTCAAAGTTTTTGTCATAAAATATCTTTAAATTATATCCACTAAGCGAAGAATCTGACAAATCAAATACCAGATTATTTCCCTGAGTTGGGTATAGTGGTGGATTTATTAGACTCAAACTGTGGGATGCAGATGGAGTACTAGTAATACCAACTGTTAATGGTGGATTGTTTTTAGAATCTACTAAAGTTTCGCATAATTTTATTTTGTCATTGTCAATTTTAAAGATATAATACACACCTTCCGTTAACCCAACTGCAACGTTTGATGATGTGTAAATTATTTTGTCACTAGTTTTAAATCCATGATTTGAAATTGTTATTTCGCCAGTGGTTGTGCTTATAGAAGATGATGTAAATTCTTTTGGATTTACAATTAATTTATTTCTTACATTATCATATTTTAGTCTTACATAAGATGACTGTCCAACACCGATTGAAAGATTTGGTTTAACAGTTAGATTAATAACATCTCCATTTCTTAAATTATGATCTGTAGAAACAGATACTTGAGTTGTTATTTTTTTAACATTTCCAAATAACTGATTATAATTGGACTTAATTGAATATTGGTAATCATCAGTTCCATTTCCAAGGAAGAACAGACCATTTGTTGAAGTAGTTAATCCAATTTGAGTTACTATTCCAATATGATCTGGAGATTTATTAATAATATAGACAATTTGTTGATTTCCAGATACTGGTAAATTAAAAGTAGATCCCGATGACGAATTAGATACTGTTAATGTGGAAGATGAAGATAATTTTTCTAAGATTACCTGTTGATTTGTTCTAAATGGGTGATTTGGTATGTAAATTGACTGAGTTGGTACGAAAATATCTTTTATTTTGGATCCTACTTTATATTTTAATTGTGTAGTAGAACCTGTAGTAGTTCCTATACCAACAGACTGTTTTGGATTAAAATAAATTTTTTCGTTTTCTAAAGAATCAAAATAACTAACATTTTGATTGATTGTAAATTTATTAGGTACAAAGTATACAAAAGAAGTTGCAGTATGAGAAACTCCAACAGAACTTCTCATGACTCTGATAACATTTTCACGATTATATAAGTTTAAAATTGAAAATACTTCTTGATCTATTTTAATACTGCTTCCAATAGAAATATTTTGTGGTATATTTGAAATATAGATATCAGTTACAATTCCCGTTGATGCATAAACTGGAATTGTTTGCTCCAAAGTAGAAACATATGAAGTAATTCCAATCTGATGTATTGCGTTTAGGGAACTCAATTGAGTAGAAAACCCAGAAACACTGACATAATCTTGATCATTTAGATTTAAATTTCCATTAGATTCTAAAGTTACTTCTACTTGACGATCATTTTTTAAAGTAAATAATGCATTTTGATATTCAACAGTTGAAGTTTGAATATTTTTTATTAGTCTTCCTTCAACCTCAGATACTTTGGCGTTTAAACCAAATCCACTAGTATTATCCTCATTTAAAGATAAACTATCATTTACCTTATAATTGTTACCAGCATTGATTATGTTAAATCTTTCAACTGATCCCTTTTTAACAGAATCAATCACAAAAGATTGATTAATAATCTTATTAGATTCTACAATAAAATCATTAGATGCATATTTTTCACCCAACTTATATGGGAATGTATTTCTAACTAATTTTGAATCATTAAAATTAAAAGATTGATCTATTTTTTTATTTTCTGATATAAATTTCGATCTATACTTATTTCCAATAAAATATGGGAAGGTTCCGATTACATTTGCATTTACATCAATGGTTGAAGTTGCAAAATATGCATATACTCCATTTGGAAATTCTGGGGTGATACAGAATCTACCATTATACTCATCCAAATCTCCAGAATTTGTAAATTTATAATCATCGATAAAAAATCCATTAGAAAATCCAAAAGGTCTATTAAAAATATTGCTTGGATTTAAAGTATATCCAGATACAAGTTGTTTAATTGCTGAGTTTTTATCATTTGGATTGGTGTATCCATAAGAACCATAAATTGGATTTCCATCATATGCCCATCCAATAATTGGAGAATGGGCAGCAGAACTATCTTTAAATAAAGTTTGAATCTTATTTGGATATGCTGAAATAAAATACTGCAAATTATTATTTGAAGATACTATTATTTCTCCATTATTTTGCAAGTTAGTATCAGTAATATCTCTATACAGAGCATTATTGTTAACTGACAGAGACCTTACTTTACAATCTAAAGATGCATTCTTACCAGAGGTCTCTACTATAATAGAAGTGTTAGATGATGAATATCCATAACCAGAATTAATAACAACTATGTCAACTATTTTATTATTTTGAATTACTGGTTTTAAAACAGCACCAGTACCAATACCCAGTACCTTAAGATCTGGTTGTGAGTAATAATCTTCCCCACCATATAAAACGGAAACATCCGTTATTTTTCCATCAAGTATTATAGGACTAACCTTGGCATTCTTCCCGGTTTTAATTTGTACTATTGGTTTTTTGTGATAATCTAGAATAGTCGATCCATAACCAACTCCTTTATCATACAAATATGTGCCAGTAATTTTACCTCTAACTACTGGAGTAGCAACAATAGATCCTCTAAATTGTGTGCTACCTAATCCAACAGCACTGTAATTGACAGATAAAGTTATGTCTGGATATTTAAAAATTTGATATCCAGATCCAGTAGATTGAAACTTTACATTCTTTCTCTTTTCATAATCTTCAAAATATGTTCCACCAAGTCCTGCATTTGAAAGTTGGAAATTATTGTCATCAATTTTTAGAATATAGTAATTATTTGATGTACTTAATCCAGATATTCCGCTTGTCTGATAGTTATAGGAAATCAGGTCACCATCTTTAAATCCATGATTTTCAAAAAAGACAGAACTGTTTGATGTTACAATTCCAACAGGAAGAACATTTAATTTTCTATTTTCATATCCACTACCACCATTAATAACTTTTATCTGAGATAAAGTATTTTTGATAGATGTATAAAATTTATGAATTCCTGAAGTTCCAACAGTAGTAAATCCAACAGTATTAATTCCGGAAATATAATCTGAGTTTGATTGATATAATTGAATAGTCCTATCATTAATAAATTTGACAATATATTGAGAATTTTTTTGTAATGTCAGTCCAGTATCAATATTTGATCCTTTAAAGGTTCCTATTCCAAGTGGATTATTATTTTGTGGATTATAAAATACAGGTTGTCCATCAGAAAGACCATGGGGAGTTTCAAATGTAATGGTTTCATTCACAATATCAACACCACCATTAAAACCAAGTTCTCTAGCATTAAAACTAACTTCCCTTAATCTTTTTTCAATTATGGGATCTAGTACTGCTCCAGTACCATTCCCTCCAGTCAGAGCAATTGAAACTATGATATCAATATCAAAATCTTGTGGATCAACATATACCTTTTCTAAAGATCCACTAACTATAGGTTGAATTGCTGCAGTTCCAGAATCTAGTGATATCAGTGGAGGATTAATAACATCATAACCTATTCCACCATTTAAAATTTCAACTGATTCTAATGGACCATAATAAATTTTATTGGTTGACTTATAATTTAATATTTCAACACCATTTGATAGCAAACCAGTTGGTCCAACTTCTGTAATATTTTTTTCTTCAGATGATATATCTGGTGTTAAAGGAAACTTTCTGAGTAATTTTTGTTGCGATATAAGTTTTTCTTTTTGCTGTAATAATGTAAAATTATGAACCCCTCCAGGAAAGTTTGCAAATTTTATATAATTATCAGTTCCTACAACTGATTTTGATGAAAATAGTTTAATTGAAGATAAATCTGATAAAACCTGAACATAATAAGTGCCTTCTCTTAGTCCTTGAATTGATGTATTTGAAGGTTTATAATAGATCTCAGATCCATTTGTAAATGAAATAATCTGAGAGAATACAATAGTAGAGTATAAACCAGTTCCTTCATCTAAATCTTTTACTCCAGAAGCATCATATGAAAATAGTGGAACTGTTATTTGGTATGATGGTATAGAATTTGATGCCACATACATATACTCATCATTTTCATTATAAACATTTTGAATGTTTGCAAATGTTTGATCATACTCTAATGGAACTATAGAACTAGAACCAGTTTGAATTCTTCTTCTAACATCATATCTGAAAGAATTATTTGCTGAAAATGGTGGAGTAATTCTGATAATAGAATCTACTATTTCTGTTACTTGTAAATTTGTCGCAGATGTTACTTCAGAATCTCTCAATAAAATATCAACAAAATCACCAACTTTTAGACTTGATTTGTCAACAGAACTTTTTACAATAAATTGTTCTATCAATCCATCAACGTTGGCGTCAATAAGTGAATCTATTTGATATCTAGATTTTGTGTTATAAATCCAACTGTTTGAAAAAATTTCTTTTTTTGATGGATTTGTTGTTGGATTTTCAATATTTTCTCCAATATTCTTTACAAAGATATATTCTCCTTCATTTGCTGATGAAATTTCATTTATACTATTGAAATTGGTTAAAACTCCAGTTATTCTAAGTTCTACTTTTTTAGAAGTATCGCCATTTTCATAACCATAATAAGTTTCTTCTGAATATAATGTAGAAGCAACTGGCAGTTCAAATTGCACTCCAGAACAATTTAAAAACTGATTTATAGTCTTGTCAGTATAAGATATTTTATTATTATCAGAAAAAATTGTACCAGACTGCGGAAATCCAATTGTAGAATCTACTGTAATTATAGAACTACCTACACTTACTGAATTTAAATTCTTTGTGCTGCCGGTAACATCAAATGTGCCAGTTATGGTTGGGAATGAATCATCATAACCTAAGAAAAGTAACAACTTATAATATGTTTTATTCTTTCTTCTAATTACTTCAACTTCAGATATAGAAGCAGTTGAAAGTGGATCAGTTGATTTTATAAGAGTTTGTCCGCGTAGTTCCAGAGGATTTCCAGAAAGGGACTCTGCAATTACAACTTTTCTTCTTAAATATGACGCAGAAGATGATTTAATTAATAAATTCTCCAAATTTTTAATCTTTGGAGTTTCATTGTAAAGAGCATTGAATAGAATTGTAAAAGATTCATCTGTTCCCTTTGACTTATAAAGTGAACTAGATTCTTTTATAAAATTTCCAGTATTTAACTTTGAGGAAAGATTTAAATTTTCTAATCCAGGAGTTAAACTAAATTTAATTTTTTTATAGAACTCCTGTAAGAAAAGAGAACTTAGATTTTCTACAGTAGACTGTGCATTATGTGATGCAGCGTTTGACGTAGAAAATACTAATTCTTGACTATTTAATTCTTTATGGTAATCGGTAATACCAGAAAATCCTCTAATACATCCTGTAAAAGTATTTGTAGTAATACCAGTATAGGTAATTATTTCATCATCAATTTTTAAGAGACCATAACTTTTTGGAAATCCTTTGGTACTCTCAACTTGAATTGTTGTTGAAGATTGTGTTATATTATTACTTAACGTAGTCTCTCCAGTTATAACTTCTGGAGTAAAGTTGTCAAGTTTTAGATATTGGTCAAGGTTCTCAATAATATCAATAGAACCTCCTTGATACTCTTGAGAAATATAATATTGTTTTAAAAATTCAACAAATTTTGGACTTTCATCCAAAATAAATTCTGGCAATTGATTTGCAATAACTTGTTGAATTTTTACTCTAGACTCAAATCCGTCCCTAACCATATATTACATCCTTGTTATTTGACCATTAGAGTAACTTGATCTATAATATTCTTCTGAAGAAAATACAACTCCAGAACTATCATCACCTGATGATATTACATCCTTAACCATATTTATTTTACTTTTAGAAACATCAAATGATAGATAGAGATCTTTCAGTCCTATAACATCATTTGATTCTGGTATAGTTTGAATTTCTATTATATCTTCGGGCATCACAGTAGATGTAATTGTTAGGGAACCCAATAAGATTTCTCCTGTTTCATAATTAACTGTTCCGGCAGAAGTAATAACAACTGGTATTTTAAGAATGGAATCTGGAGCGGTAAGTATTGGGGAATCTTTAACTATTGAAATTACTCCAGTCTTTAAGTCTTCATTTGGAGTATCTGTCAAATAAACAGTATCAGTTTCTCCAAAAATAGTAAATCCTGTCGATTTAATATTCTTTCCATTTGGATTTACATGAAACTTATTTCCATAACAAATTTCATATTGAGTTGGAGTATTAATAATTGCTTTTAAGTCTCTTCTCAATCTAACTTTTGTGATATTTGAAGTAATGGCATCATCAGTATTATCAATAACTTGTAGCACTTTACTATATTTAAATCTTCCGCCAAAAGAATTTAAATTGGTGGATTCTGAGTAATTCGTCAATGAATTAATAACTCTTGTCTTAAGATCTTCTAAGTTTGAAACCTTAGAATAATTATAGTAAATTGAAGAGTCAATTTCAACATATAGTGTTTTTAGATCAATTATTTCTGGATTAATACCAGATACAGTATATTGCTTTAATCTATTTTTTATTAATTGCTTATTAAAATCCGAAACAAAACTTCCACCTTTTGGTTTAATGCTAATAAAAACTCTTCCAAATTCTGGAGGAGTTAATTCCTCTCCACCAACAACACTGATAGACTCTGCTTCTGGATAAATCAGTGTTTTTATGATCGTCTCATAATCTCTTGATGTAACTGCCCTATACTGAGAAGAATACAATCTTGGAGCATATTTTTTAATTGATTCTACACTTTCAATATCAGAACCATTTTGGGAACTTTGTACTGTTGTGACGGTTACAGTTCCATCAGGAATAATGGTCAAACCATTAGAACTAACTAAAGTTCCTGCAAAATCAAATGATCTTGCTCCATTACCTTCCTTTCCACCAGTAACAATGTATGATGCGGTGATAATTGAATTATTCTCTAAATTTTTTCCAAAAATTCCATCACCAAAAAGAAGTTCATATTTCTCATCCTGAACTTCTTGAATAAGGAAAATTTCAGAATTGGAATCTACATTAAAAATATTATCGACAAGATTGTATGGTTTACCAGTTCCTACATCGTTAATACCTTTAATACTTACTCTAATTGTTGTGGTATCGATAAATGAATTATCTAAAATAAACTTTTGATCTAGTGACTTATTGACAACAAACTGCTTGCTAAGAAAAGTTCCTTCTTTAATTTCAATATTACTAAATGTAGCAACTCCATTTACTACACTAGTTGTTATATTTTGTGGAATTGAGAATACGTAAGATGAACTATTAGTTGTGCCGGTACAAACTAGTCCAGATTGTAATGTAACTGTAGGTGGATATAAGAGGGGATCTTGAGATATTGGTGGAACGGGTACTGAAAAAGAAACAACAGCGGTTGCTGCGCTTCTAGACTTTGGAACATAACCAATATTTCTTGCCAGTGAAACAACATTTTGCCTTACAACTGCCGAATCTAAGAAAGATTCGTTCACAATCATATTAGAGTTGAAAGCAGTAATGTAAGTATTGTATGCTAAAGTATCAATTAAAACCGAAAAATTAGATCCCTCAAAATCAAAATCCGTAAAATTGGAGTTTGCTCTAAGGTAATCCTTAATTGATGTCTTAATTTGATCGAAATCTAAATTCGTGAAATTTGTAAAAGGCATTTTATCTTGTTGCCTCTAATATAAACGAAAACTGTTGTGTTGGAATTTCTTGTCCAATAATATTATAGGTTACAATGACATCAAAATTGTTTTGTTCTGGATTGGGATTTACCTGCACAAAAACATCTTCAACTCTTGGTTCATAATTTATAATCGCTTCATTGATCTGATCTTGTATTAAAGAAGCAGTTCCATAATCAACAAAATCAAATAGACTGCTTATCACACTAGATCCGAGTGTAGAATTAAAAACCCTTTCAGTCTTAATAGTTTCTACCAAGTTTCGAATTGATCTAGAAATAGCATTTTGATTCATTAAAACAGGTAAATCCTTCGTCACAGGATGTGGTTCAAAGGATAAACTGATATCTTTAAAGTATCTAGATATCCTAGTTACTGTCATCTGTGCAAAAAATTTCTGTATTTATTTATGATCATTTCCATGATGAACCATATGTTGGTTCTGTTCCATAATCCCAATCATCATAGTCTTCATCATTTCTAATTTTTTCATGAAGTTCCACCTGCTTTCGAAAATCATGTTTCGGTGCAGTATCGTGCATGACTTCTTGAATGACTCTTTTTTGTGGAACATTTCCATAATCGGTAATTAATCGATCTGTTCCCCACATTTCATACATGTAATTTTTGTCTCTATCTACAGACATGTTTAGCTCCTGTTTTAATGAATAAAACAGAACTTTTATAAAGGAGGTTGCTATCTCCTTACTTCTATTTAACGATCTATCTCACGAATCGAATAATCTTCAGAATCTAAGTATTTGAGTATTTCTAAAGCGATCAACTTTGGATTTTTTTCTCCACAAGTGTACACATCGACCGCTAAACATCCATTTTCTGGCCAAGTATGGCAAGAAACATGACTTTCTGCAAGTGCAATCACCACCGTGCATCCTTGTGGTAAAAAACAATGCGAAAAAGTGTTCAGAATTGTCATATTTGCACGTTCAATTCCCTTGATCATAACGTTTTGTAGAGAATTTACGTCGTTGATCAAATCAAATTGAACATTATACACCTCCAGAAGGAGATGTTTACCCATTGAGAACTTTTCCAAGGCAAATTGTGTGAAAAATTTATTTATTTTATATAAAAACCCCGTCTTAGATAGTCATTATCTTCAACAAATGTCATATTTTCGTATTTTTCATCATCCCAAACTGGTATGGCAATATCATTATTGTATCTAAAGTCTGGATTTCTGCGAAAATGCACCTCTATTAGGTGATTTTCAATAAATTCGCAGTTAATCCACTCATAATTACCCTTTAGATTCTTCAAGATTTCAGGAAATTCTACTTTTTTATCAATTTTTTCCCATCTTTTCCACTTATAGTAAGGATCAGAAGAGTCTTTTGTACCTAATACGACTAATTCTGCTTTCTGATGGTGGAAATCAACACTCAGGTGCTCTCCTTCAAAGATTTCACACCAAAATTCAGCAGGGTGAATGTGATCAGTATGCCTTTCTATCCATTCTTTACGAGCAAAACGTCCCATTCCAAGCAAATTGAACGATGGACGGACAATATAAAAGTCGGGTTGAGGAACAGTAGTCCCAACAGGACCACATGTGTACTCAAGAACCCGACTTAAAAAGAGTTTATTATATACCCAGAGGTCTGATGGATGTATATTGTTCCATTCATCATTACCATCTAGGTGATAAGTCATCCTTTACCTTGTCCGCGATACTTTTTACGTGCTTTATTTCGAGAAGAAGCAGCGTACTTAGTTCCACCTCCGTCACCTTGACGAGACTTTTTAGGAGGTCCGGGAATATAAGAAGTACGCTTATTCAGTCCACCACTTTTTACTTTTGCTGCCATTGATTATTCTCCAATAAAATTTCAGTTTCAAGATCTTCAGGTTTTGGAGAACCTGTCTGATAAAATTCAATCGACAGGTCGTCCATTACATTGAAATATTCTTCTTCTGCAAGTCCAGTATAAATTCTGCGACCTTTGCAAAGAATATTATAGCGTTCGTTAGACATCAAATAATTCGTGACTTTTCGTGACCAACGCGAATGCGAGGATCGCACCAAATTTCAAATCCTGCTTCCTTTGCATCCAAACAGAATGATACGTCTTCTCCGCACATATCTTGAACATCACCTGATTCAAAAACTTGCATCTTTGGTGCAAACCAAGGATACTTCATATCAGCATGTTCAAACACTCCATTCTTAATCAGAACCCATCCAAATCCAGTGTAATCAACTGTAAATGGTTTGCGGCGCTTTGAGATGCTTTCAACGGTTTCATGATTCATCACTCCACCATTTCCACGGAAGTCATCTTCATCCAACCAGTGAGCAACTGAGGTCGTGTGCCCGTCTTCTGTTGCATACCAACCAGCGGCAATTTGTTTGTCCATCAGAACAAGTTGCCAAAACTTTTCAGTATTGAAAACAATATCAGAATCAATCCAAAGTTGCCAATCATACTGAAGTTTTCCATCCCAAGGAATTTGATCTGGTCCACGCAGTACATTCGCACCTAAACATTTGCATCTTGCAAAATTTACCATCGATGAATAATCTTGCGAGATCTGGATGCTTGCTCCTGACTGCACTAGGTCAAAGCAAAGTTGTACGAAGTTTTTTAGATAAGTGTAAGAGACTCCTCGACCGGGAAGACAAAATACGACAGATTTTCCCCTTACCATTTCCCTTGCAGCATCATAATCCCATTCTGGTGCTTGTTGTGATGCTACGGGTGCTTTTGCCTTTACTGTAAATCCTTTAGCCATAAGATAAAACGGTTGCTTCAGTATCATACTCCATTATGTATAAGAAGTCAATTGTCCTCTGACAGAATGACCTCTTTGCCATCGATCGTAAATTTGATCTTGGTGTCTTCGTACCATTCAAGTTCATTCATGATTTGTTCGGGTATTGTGATGAAATATTCTCCACTAATTGGATCAATCTCTATGGACGCGAAAATATCTTCGGAATTTTTTTTCATGTGCTAAGTATAAAGTTTGTCTTTATATATGTGAGGTTTTTGGAGTTTTTTATACTGGGAAATTTTTTTATTTTCGAAGTATTGATGGTCTTATATTTACTTTTATAGATTAGGGGATCCATTGCTTTTATAATCACCCCCACCCCCGCTACGGTAACTGTCAAACACGAACGAATGTAGGGCGGCAGAGTATACCTAACTGCCGCCCACTAAGTGTAACTAACTCAACGCAATCCTAGGTGTTTCGCTACAACGTAGGGCATTAAAGTAACCTCCACGCCATAATCGAAATCCTCAGATTCTGCCGGAAAGAATGTAACGTACCATCCGCCGGTTCCAGTTATCGTAGGAATCTCACCCTTAAGTTCACATGCCACAGCGTAATTGTAGGCAATTGTTCTAATATATGCTGCCTTACTTTCAGAGTTAGGTGAACCGTTGCGGTTGATTTGCATCAACACGTTAACAGCATCCTCCAAACCAGAGTATTCCCAACGGATGCGAATTTGCTTGGAAAGTGTAGCGGTCATGGCGAAATGTGGTGGAAAAGTGGAAAGAAAGGGGCAGAGAATACTGCCCCTGAATGTAACTTAGGCGATCAACATACCGCAAGTGATGTTGTTGTAACGGTTACAAATCTCATCATCGGCATCATAATCAGGTGCAGATTCTGGGCGAAATGCTATTTCAACTGCCATACAATCGCAGGCAAGAACACCATAATCGCGCAAATCATGGCACCGTGTGAAATAGGAATCCTCATCACATGGCGCGACAAATAGATAACGATCTCCCAAATCTTGCAAGAATCGAGATACAATCGCTCCCTCTTTATCATCGAGTCCGGTATAATCATCATTCACGATTGCACACACAAAGTGTGAGGGAATCACGTAAGGTTGCAGGTCGATTGATGCCATTGTCTTGAAAGTGTGGTGTGGTTTGTAGAAAGAAAGGGGGGAGAATGTCACCCCCCTAAGTGTAGATCAGTCGATTGATTCACGCCAGTCAGGATAAACGTCCCTGACATAATCCCTGACCTCTTTCTGACTATAATGCTCCAAACTTTCGTATAAATTATGAAGTTCGGAGTTAATTATAACCTCCCAGATACAATCGAAGGTTAGTCTTTCACTGTTAGAATCATCGTAGAAGATCTCTCTCTCATTGATGCAATCCTCGTGATATTTGTGCATCTCAATGAAGAGATCATCGCAAGAATAGCGAACTCGATTATAGAGTTCGCTGATAATCTTAGAGGCAATTGCGTCAACAATCGCTTGATTCTGTAGTTTTGTTTGCATGGGTCGAAAGGTGAAAGGTGAATGAAAAGGGGTGAGAATGTCACCCCTTAAGTGTAACTTAACGGTCGGATTTGCGAACCGTGATAAACGGTTCGCTCACCGATTCTTGACACTTACCGTCAGAGATTCCAGTCTCTTTCAGTAGTGTGATTTGAGCGCTTAACGCTTTGTCTGTAACCTTAACGGTGCGCCTTCCCTTGTTAAGTGTGACCGAACCCCAGCAGGTTTTAACCGTTTGGGGTTCTTCAATCAGCGCAACCATTTGCGCTTTGAGATCATCGACGCGCTTTTTAGCGGCGTCTGAGTCTTCCATTGCCTGCAAAAGTGCGGGCAAAAGTGTTTCAATCTGACCGACAATAAGTGTCATGGGTCTTGAAAAGTAAAGGACAAAAGTGAACCTAAACCGCAAACCTTAAGGTATGAAATACGGCGACGGGTGATCAGTACACCCGCGCGACCCGACCCGCGATGCGCCTTGCGCTTCGCCCCGTCGCCGTATTTGTTTTTCAAGGTTCGCCTGCTCACTGTAGACGCCAGACCCCGATCCCACAAGGGGCAAACGGTATCGCAGGATACAAAAAAGCAGATCCGTTTGATCAGCGACGCTTATGGGCGAACGCTTGACGGATCGGGCACTGGTGTGGTTGGAATCGGCATTGATCTGATCAGGATTCAGATCATCAGGATCCGTAGGGTCAGGATCCGTAGGGTCAGGATCCGTAGGGTCAGGATCCGTAGGGTCAGGATCCGTAGGGTCAGGATTCGGATCATCAGGATCCGTAGGGTCAGGATTCAGATCATCAGGATCCGTAGGGTCAGGATCCGTAGGGTCAGGATTCAGATCATCAGGATCCGTAGGGTCAGGATCCGTAGGGTCAGGATTCAGATCATCAGGATCCGTAGGGTCAG
>JACCEA011150030.1_pt1 | contig 47999 bp, 26 predicted proteins | sample 7449851 | NCBI WGS metagenome assembly JACCEA01 (sample SAMN15323453, study PRJNA562643) | freshwater metagenome | isolation source: river surface water | place: USA:Blue River Watershed | collected 2017-08-18 | reverse complement strand
GTCGAGGAGCAGTTCACGCCCTACCTGATGGTCTCCGAATCCGGCAACAAGGCCGACGCCCGCTGGATCGCGGTGACGAACGCCAAGGGCGCCGGCCTGCTCGCCGTCGGTCGTCCGTTGCTCAGCGCCAACGCCTCGGTCTACGGCTCCGAAGCCCTGACCGCCCCCGGCGGCAACCAGGTGAACCATCCGCCGCATTCGCTCACCCGCTCGCCGAACACAGTCCTCAACCTCGACCTCGCGCAGCGCGGCCTCGGCGGCGACGACAGCTGGGGCGCCATGCCGCATTCGCGGCTCTTGCTGAAAACGGATCGCGATTACGGCTACTCGCTCGTCCTTCGCCCGCTCACCGGCGGCGAGCGCGATCTGGAGAAACTGGCGCGAAACACCTTCGCCTGGTGACGCCACGGCCCGCCTGAATCGACGGCCCCCTTCTGCGAAACGCGTGAAGGGGGCTTTTTATCGCCTTCCGACGGCGAAACGTCTCCCGCGCGGCGCCGCGCCCAACGATGGACGGAACTCCTGTTGCCAAGTTCAGGCCCGGCCGTTCCGCTGCTTACATGGTCACCAACCTCGCGATCAGCCTCGTCCTGGGTTTTCTTGCATCCTTCGTCGTGCAGCAGGCCATGAAGCTCTTCCTCGGCCTGCGCGCGCACTGGATGCACACGCTGATCGCCACGATGCTCACCGCCGGCGTCTGCGGCCTGTCCTTTTCCCTCGCGGTGGAAAACTACGAACCCAAATCGTCGACCTACTTCCTGCGGGTCTTCGCCACCACCCTGGCGGTCTCGTTCGCCACCGGAGTCATCTCGTTTCGTTTCAATATCCATGGCGACCAAGGCGAACCTCCCGGCTGGCTCGCCTCGCTGGGCATGACCGCCCTCTCCGCCGGCCCCGCGCTGGTCATCCTTTCCCTGATGCTCCTCGTGAGCAGCTGATCGGAGACGGGACGGGAGGCGACGCCACGACGCCGCCGGGGGACCACGAAAAAGGCGGCGCTGTCGCGCCGCCTTTTTCTTTTCCGAGGGATCGACGCCCCGCCTACTTCGCCAGCTCGAGGCCGAAGTAGTTCTTCGCGTTGCCGAAGCTGATGTCGGAGATCAACGCGTTCAGCGCGGCCGCATCGTCGGGGATCAGGCCGGCCTCGACGTCCTCGCCGATCAGCTTGCAGAGCAGACGGCGGAAGTATTCATGACGCGGATACGAGAGGAAGCTGCGCGAGTCGGTGAGCATGCCCACGAAGCGCGAGAGCAGGCCGAGCGAGGAGAGCGCGTTGATCTGCCACTCCATCGCCTCCTTCTGGTCGAGGAACCACCAGCCGCTGCCGAACTGGATCTTCCCGGGGATCGAGCCGTCCTGGAAGTTGCCGATCATCGTCGCGAAGACGTAGTTGTCGGCCGGGTTCAGGTTGTAGAGGACGATCTTCGGGAGCTGGTTCTCGCGGTCGAGCGTGTCGAGGTAGCGCGACAGCGCCCGGGCCTGCGGGAAGTCGCCGATCGAGTCGACGCCGGCGTCGGCGCCGAGGCGCTTGAGCAGGCGGCTGTTGTTGTTGCGCAGCGCGCCGAGGTGGAGCTGCTTCGTCCAGCCGCGCTTCGCGTCGAGGCGGCCGAGATAGAGCATCATATACCAGACCCACTTGCCGGTCTGCTCCGGCGTGGCGGCGCGACCGGCGCGGGTCTGCTCGAAGATCGCCTTCGCCTCCGCGTCGGTGCAATCCGCGTCGGGGATGTTCTCGATGCCGTGGTCGGAGATGCGACCGCCGATGGAGTGGAAAAACGCGTGGCGCTTGTCGAGCGCGGCGAGGAGCGCGTCGAGGCTCTTGATGTCGACGTCGGCGCGGGCGGCGAGCTGGTCGCACCAGGCGTTGAACACCGCGGGCACGTTGGCCGCCATGAGCTTGTCGGCGCGGTAGGTCGGGTAGACACGGGTCTTGAGCCCGCTCTTCGCGATCGCGACGTGATGCTCGAGCGAGTCGGCCGGATCGTCCGTGGTGCAGACCACCGCGACCTTGTTGGAGGTCAGGATGCCGTGGGTCGTGAAGTCGGGCGTGGCGAGCTTGGCGTTGGCCAGCTCCCAGATCTTCGGCGCGTTGGCCTCGTTGATCAGAAGGTCGATGCCGAAGTAGCGGCGCAATTCGAGGTGCGACCAGTGGTGCAGCGGGTTGCGCACGAGCTGGGGCACCACGCGGCAGAATTGGAGGAACTTCTCGTAGTCGGAGCTGGCCGAGCCGGTGATCAGATCCTCGTTCACGCCGGCCGAGCGGAGGGCGCGCCACTTGTAGTGGTCGCCGCCGAGCCAGATCTCCGCGAGATTGCGGAACTGCTTGTTCGCCGCGATCTGGTCGGGAGGCAGATGGCAATGGTAGTCGAAGATGGGCTGCGGCTTCGCGATTTCGTGGTAAAGGCGACGCGCCGTGGCGGTGCTGAGCAAAAAGTCTTCGTGGAGGAATGGGGCGGGCATGGTCCGCGAAGCCTAGACCAAGCCACGCGACTCACGAGCGCATCCCGTGGGGGAACATTTTCAGGGGGAAAGGCGCTCCTTCCGCTCGGAAAACGATGGCCAAAGGGCTGCGATACCCCCGAGACTGCAAACGGTCTCACCCGCCCTTACCCACGTCGTTTCCGATGTTCGAACCCCGAGTCACCCTGAAGCAGGTCGCCGCCCGCGCCGGCGTCCACGTCTCGACCGCGTGGCGCGCCCTGAAAAACGATACCTACGTCGAGGCCTCGAAACGCGCCCGCATCCGCGCCATCGCCGACGAGCTGGGCTACGCGCCCGATCCGATGCTCACCGCCCTGAGCAACTACCGGCGCAAGCACCAGCCGGCCGCTTTTCAATCCACGCTGGCCTGGATCAACAATTTCCCGGACCGGCGCGAGGGCCGCGAGCTCGTCAACATCGCCGGCTGCCACGAGGGCGCGCTGCGCCACGCGACGCAGATGGGCTTCAAGCTCGAGGAGTTTTGGCTCGCCGAGCCGGGCATGACCCTGCGCCGCGCCCGCGAGGTCCTTCTCGCCCGCGGCATCCGCGGGCTCGTGTTTCCGCCCCAGCCTTTCTCGGGCACCGAGCTGGATCTCGACGTCGAGCCTTTCGCCTGCGTGGCCATCGGCTACTCGCTCGCCGCCCCCAGCCTTCATCTGGTCGGCAGCCATCAGCACAACGCCACCCTCCGCACCCTGCGCGAGCTCGCCAAGCTCGGCCATACCCGCATCGGCATGGTCGCCGCCACCGAGACCCTGCGCCGCGCCAACCACACCTTCGAATCCCCCTACCACTTTTTCCAGTCGATGCAGGAGGAGGCCCAACGCCTGCCGATCTTTTTCATCAAGGGTCGCGAGGATCCTCGAAACATCGCCGGCGCCCGGGACGAGTTCCTCGCCTGGTTCAAACGTCACAAGCCCACCGCCATCGTCTGCCACGTCAGCGAGGTGAAGACCTGGCTCGAGAGCATCGGCCGATCGGTGCCGAAGGACGTGTCGCTCGCGACGCTCTCCCGCGTCTTTGATCGCGACTGGTCCGGCATCGACCAGCAGGAGCTCGAGATCGGCCGCCGCGCGGTCGAGCTCCTCGTCAGTCTTTTCCACAGCGGAGAACGCGGGGCCCCGGCCACGCCCGTCCGCCTGCTCGTCGAGGGCCGTTGGATCGAGGGGAACACCACCCGCCGCATCGGACCGCCCGCCGACAAGCTGCTCGAACGGCTGGGCTGAGAGCGGTTCACGTCCGCCCATCGTATCGGATTTTTTGGGGGACGGGCGGGATCCGCCGCCCGTCGGTTTTGCGACGCATCCCCGGACCGGCGGGCGCGGGGACGCGCCCGCCCGGGCGGAAAGCTCCGAATCCCGAACGGGATCGGCCGCTGATCAGTCCTGCGGCTCCGCGCGATGCGCGTCGGTCGCGATCGCCGGCTCGAGCGCCACGCCTTTCACGCGGATGCCCGCCATTTTCGCGACGATCCGCGCCGCCTCCTCGGCCTTCACGTCGACGAGCGTGTGACGCTGATGGATGTCCATCGCGCCCACCACCGCGGCGGGCAGGCGAGTGACGCCGGCGATCTTGCCCACCACGTCGGCGGGCGTGACGAGGCTCTTGCGCCCCACATTGAGGTAAAGGGTGGTGTAACCGGGCTCGCGACCGGTGCGCGCGGGACGCTCGAATTTCTGTTTGCTCGGACGTGCGGACCGCTCCTCGTGCTCAGGACGATCCTCCCGGGCGTCGCCACCGAAATACGCCTCCGGCTTTTCGCGCGGCTGGAACTTGGGCGCGGGCTTGTGCGCGGCCGCCTTGGGCGCGGGCATCGGAACCGGGATCGGCGGACGGCTCTCGTCGTCGTAGGGCCGTGAGATCTTGGGCGCGGGCGGGCGGGCGTCCTCGCCCTCGGGTTCTCCGCCACCGGGCTGACCGCCCTGCATCAGATGGATCAAGGCCGCGATGATATCGGTGCTGTTGTAGCCCTGCTCAAGCAGGCGGTCGACGACGCGGTCCTGCGGCCGGAATTGCTTCGCGTCTAGCGTCGCGCGCAGGCGCTCGAAAAACACGTTTTCGCGCGCCTCCTCCACCTGGTCGAGCGAGGGCACGCGCTCGCGGCGCAAGGGCAGGCGCGCGTAGCGGATCATGTTTTGCAGCCCGTAGATCTCTCGGCCGCTGACAAAGGTGAACGCGCGTCCGGTGCGCCCCGCGCGTCCGGTGCGCCCCACGCGGTGCGTGTAATCCTCGGCGTCGTTCGGCAGGTCGTAGTTGAACACCACCTCGAGGTCGTCGACGTCGAGACCGCGCGCCGCCACGTCGGTCGCGATCAGGAACTCGAAGCCGCGGCGGCGGAACTTGTCCATCACGCGGGTGCGCACGGCCTGGGTGATGTCGCCGTGCAGGCGGTCGACCGCGTAGCCGCGCGAGCCGAGGATCTCGGCGAGCTCGTCGACCATGTTCTTGGTCGCGCAGAAAACGATGCCGTAGCGGAAATCGTGCAGATCGATCAGGCGGGTGAGCGCCTCGACCTTGGAACGGCGATCCACCTCGAAGTAGACCTGGTCCACCTTGGGCGCGTTTTGCGCCTGCGCCTCGATCTTAACCCAGGCCGGATCCTTGGTGTAGCGCTGGATGAGCTGCTTGATCGGCGGCGGCATGGTCGCCGAGAAGAACAGCGATTGGCGACCTTCCTGCGGCGTGGCGGAAAGGATGCGTTCGATGTCGTCGCGAAAACCCATGTCGAGCATCCGGTCCGCCTCGTCGAGGATCACGATCTTGAGGTGGTCGAGCTTGATGGTGCCGCGCTCCATGTGGTCCATCACGCGACCGGGCGTGCCGATCACGATCTGCGCGCCGGCGTCGAGCGCGCGGAACTGGCGCTCGTAACTCTGGCCGCCGAAGACCGGCACCTCGCGCACGCCGCGCTTGAAGAAGGCCAGCTTCGCGATCTCTTCCGCGACCTGGATCGCCAGCTCGCGCGTCGGGCAGAGGATCAGGGCCTGCACTTTTTTGAGCGCCGGATCGATGCGCTCCACCGCGGGGATGCCGAACGCGGCGGTCTTGCCCGAGCCCGTGGCGGACTGGCCGACGACGTCGCGCCCCTCGAGGAGCAGCGGGATGACGGCGGTCTGGATGGGCGAGGCTTCCTCAAAACCCATCTTGTCGACGGCCTTGAGGACTTCCGGCGAGAGGCCGAGTTCGGTGAACGGACGTTTTTCCATGGACGCCACTTTGGCCGCGACGCCCGAGGAAAGAGAGAACAAAACGCGAGCGTCGCCTCAGTTTCCGGCCGAGGCCAGGTAGGGCTCCACCGGACGGAATCCGGTCCGGGCGCAAAGCCGGTCCCGGTCCGCCCCGGTTTCGCAGAGGTAGACCGCGTAGCCTCCGTGCCCGCCTCCGCAGTATTTCCACGCCAGCGGGACGATCCCGCCGAGCGCCGCGGCGCCCTCCGCCCCCGAGGCCGGATCGCCGGGAAGCGGCCTCATGCCCTCGCCCATCTGCATCGCGTAGGAAATACGCACCGCCTCGGCGAGCCCCGCGTAATCGTTTTTCCACACCGCGTCGCGCGCGACGCGGCCGGCCCGCTCGATCGCGTCGTAATCGCGACATTTGCCGACGTTGCCCGGCGTGTCGTGGTGCGAGCCGGTCCAATAGATCGCGAGACGTCCGCGAAGCATCTCGCCCGAGGTCTTCATTTCCAGCTCGGGATGCGCGCCGCTTTTCCAGACGCAAAGCCCCGTCTCGGCGATCACCGCCGGATCCTGCCAGCCCACGCCGAGATCGAGCTCGGAGCCGACGCCGTTCTTGCCGTTGAGCAGGGCCCAGGCGCCGCTGCCGCCGAGACCGGCGTTGCGCTCGTAGGGCCAGTCCCGCAACGAGACGGTCGGCGAGATGGCGCAGTTGACCACGAAGGCACCCGCCCGGGCGTAGCGCGGCACATCGAGCCAGCCGCCGGCGAAATCCACCCGCAAGGGCGCCTCCTGCGGCGCCTGGATCCAGCGCACGATCTCGGTGGTCGAGATCGGCTGGAACTGCGGCGGCGTCTTGGGGAGCTTCACGTAGCGTGCCCCCACCTCCGCGCAGAGCGCCTTTTTCAGGCCGGCGTATTTGTCGTCGTCCGTAACCGCCAGGATCTGCGGACGGATGCGGAGAAAGTCCTCGCGAAAATCGATGCCCTCCTCGAGCCCGCGCCCCACCACGACCTCGTCCACGCACTCCAGCGCCTCGATCAGCGCCTTCTTGTGCTCGTCGGGCAGGGAGCTGCGACGCTGTTTGTGGAGCCACAGCACGTCGCTCGACGCGAAACTCACCGTGAGATGATCGCCGAGCGCCCGGGCCTCGCGAAAAAACTGCACGTGCCCTGCGTGGATGATGTCGTAACAGCCGGAAACAAAGACGCGAACCATGCGCAAACGCTTCCGCCCGCCCCCCTCGGCGTCCAGTCCCTTTCCGCACCCCGCCCCGCCTCCCCTCGGCAAACCTTCGCATATCCGCCCCGCCCGACTGTCGCCATCCTGCGGCGAAAAACCCGCCCGCGGGGCCCGGAACCGGCATGGATCAACCCGCCTCGGACTCGCGCCGCCACGCCCCCTCCGCCGTGGCCGTCCGTCGCAACGATCTCGCGTCGGCGATAGATCGGGCCGGGGCGTCCGCCCTCTTTTCCCTCGCGTCGCCCGCCTTCGGACGCGCTTATCCCTCGCATGTCGTTCGATTCCCTCGGCCTCCATTCCAGCATCCTCCGCGCCGTCCAGGCCAAAGGTTACACCACGCCCTCCCCCATCCAGGAGCAGGCGATCCCCATCGTGCTGACCGGCCGCGATCTCGTCGCCTCCGCCCAGACCGGCACCGGCAAGACCGCCGCCTTCGCCCTGCCGATCCTCAACCGCCTCGGCCCGCACAAGAAACCCGGCCCCCGCGTGCTCGTCCTCGAGCCCACCCGCGAACTCGCCGCCCAGGTGGACGAAAACTTCGCCGAGTTCGGCCAGTTCACCGACCTCAAGCGCGCCCTCCTCCACGGCGGCGTCGGCTACGGCAAACAACGCGCCGACCTCCTCGCCGGCGCCGACATCGTCACCGCCACCGTCGGCCGCCTGCTCGACTTCCTCAACGAGCGCATCCTTCGCCTCGACCACCTCCAGGTGCTCGTTCTCGACGAGGTCGATCGCATGCTCGACATGGGCTTCATCAAGGACGTCAAAAAGATCGTCTCCCTCTGCCCCAAGCAGCGCCAGACGCTCTTCTTCTCCGCCACCATCCCGCCCGAGATCCAGGAGATCGCCCGCTTCGCGCTCAAGGACCCGGCCACCGTCTCCATCGGCCGCCAGCGCTCGGTCAACGAGTCCGTCACCCACGCCATCTATCCGGTCGCGCACCACCTCAAGTTCCCGCTCCTCCTCGAGCTCCTCAAGAAGACCGACTACAAGAGCGTGATCGTCTTCAGCCGCACCAAGCACGGCGCCGACAAGATCGCCCGCAAACTCAAGGCCGAGGGACACACCGTCGCCCTCCTCCACGGCGACCGCAGCCAGGGCCAGCGCAAGGCCGCGCTCGAAGGCTTCAAGGACGGCACGCTCGAGGTCATGGTCGCGACCGACATCGCCGCGCGCGGCCTCGACGTCGCCGGCGTCACCCACGTCATCAACTACGACATCCCCGGCACGCCCGACGACTACGTCCACCGCATCGGCCGCACCGGCCGCGCCGCCGCCGAGGGCGACGCCTTCACGCTCGTCACCCCCGACCAGACCGGCGAGGTCCGCGCGATCGAGAAGTTCATCAAGGCCACCATCCCGCAGCTCACGATGGACGGCTTCGACTACAAGGCCAAGGCGCCCGCCCCGCTCCCCGGCCAGGGCGGCGGAGGCGGCTCCGGCGGCGGTCGTGGCGACAGCCCCCGCGGCTTCCGCACCCCGCGCTTTGGCGGCGGCGCCGGCGGACAACAACAACGCCACCACGGCCACCGTCCCGACGGCCGCCCGACCTCGGGCCAGCCGCAGCGCACCGAGCACCGTCACGCCGACGACGCCAGCCCCCGCGCCCCGCTCCCCGGCACGACCGGCGGCAAAGGCAGCGGCGGCCAGCAGCGCGACAAGGACCGCGCCCCGAATCCCTTCATCCAAAAGGGCCGCCCCGGCGCCCACTGGCAGACCCGCGGCGGCCGCCGCTGAGCCCACGCCCGTCTCGCCATCACGCCGCGTCCGCCCCGGACGCGGCTTTTTCGCGCCCGCGTTCGCGTCAGACCGCCGCCAACCCCGGGGCGATCTCCTTCAGCGCCGCGAGCAAGGCCGCCCAGTCCGCCTCCGTCGTCGACCAGCCCGCGCTGAAACGCAGCGCCCGCCGCGCCTCGTCGGGCGCATAGCCCAGCGCGGCCAACACATGCGAGGGCCCGTCCTTGCGCGTCGTGCAGGCCGCCCCGCTCGACACCTGGATGTCCCGCTTGTCGAGCCGCGCGATCCAGCGCGAAAACTCGCCGTGCGGCATCACCGCGAAGACCGTGTTCCACAACCGCTCCACCGGCGCCGCACCTCCGGCGCCTGACGCCCCCGTATCCGCACCCGCGATACGCACGCCGGGCAGGGCCGCGAGCAGCCCGCGCTCGAAGGCCTTCCGCCATTCCTCGCGCTGCCACTCCCAGATCACGTTCACCCGCTCGCACTCGCCCAGAGCCGCGCACAGGGCCGCCGCGCCTGCCACGTCCTCCGTGCCCGCCCGGTGGCCGCCTTCTTGCGTGCCGCCCGCCTGCGCGATGAAATCCGGCTCCGCCCGGCCCGCGGGCAATTTCACGAAACCCACGCCCTTCGGCGCGCCAAACTTGTGCCCGCTCGCGACCAGCCACGCGCCGCAGTCGCCGAGCCCCGCGCCCGGCAGCTTGCCGAGCCACTGCGTGACGTCGCACAGACAGGGAATTCCCGCGCCTCCGTTCGCCGCGCGGCAGACGGCCGCGATCTCGACCCAGGGCTGGAGCACGCCGGTCTCGTTGTTCGCCGCCATCACCACGACCCCCGCCGCGCCGGCCGCGATCGCCGCGCGCACCGCATCGGGCGAGACCACGCCGGCCGCGTCGTGCGCGAGCCAGTCGATCCGGCCGCCGAAAAACCGCCCCGCCGCCGCCAGCACGCAGGCGTGCTCCGTCGCCGCCACCGCGATGCGCGCCGTAGGCGACAAGGTCTTCGCCCAGTGCGCCAGCACCGCGTGCGCGCCCTCGGTCGCGCCCGAGTTGAAGACATACTCCTCCGGTTTCCCCCCGAGCAGGATCGCCAGCGCCTCGTGATACGAATCGAGGCGGATGCGCGCCCGCGCCCCCGCGCGCGTCGGACTCGACGGGTTGTGCCAGTTCTCCGCCTGCACGCGCAGCCAGGCCTCGCGGGCTTGGTCGGCGAGCGGCGTGGTGGAGTTGTGGTCGAAATAGGGCATGCGCGCGGGATTACTCGGAGCCGTCCAAACTACAACGCGGGCTTGCGGGACGAAAGCGCGAAGCCACGCTGCCCCTTTCTTCCATCCATGAGCACCACCACCAAGGAACTGGCCGTCATCTCCACCACCAAGGGCGATCTCACCCTCGAGTTCTGGCCCGATGTCGCCCCCGGCCACGTCGAAAACTTCAAGAAGCTCGCCAAGCAGGGCTTCTACGACGGCACCGCCTTCCATCGCATCATCAAGGGCTTCATGATCCAGGGCGGCTGCCCCAACACCAAGTCCGGCGGCCGCGGCATGCCCGGCACCGGCGGCCCCGGCTACCAGATCAAGGCCGAGTTCAACACCAAGCCCCACACCCGCGGCGTCCTCTCCATGGCCCGCTCGTCCAATCCCGACAGCGCCGGCTCCCAGTTCTTCATCTGCCACGGCGACGCCCGCTTCCTCGACCGCCAATACACCGCGTTCGGCCAGCTCGTGAAGGGCGACGACGTCCTCGAGGCCATCGCCACCGTGCCGACCTCCGGCCCGGAGCGCAGCACCCCCTCCGAGCGCGTCGAGATCAAGTCGATCTCCTTCGTCGCCGCCTGATCCGGCCAAGGGCGACGCCGCGTCGCGCCCCGCCCGGCCCCGGCCCCTTTCGGCCGGGGCTTTTTCGCGCCTCGACGCCCCGTCCGCCTCCGCGCGCTCGCCAAGCCCCGCCTAGCCCTCTTCGCTTCCTCGCCGTGTCCGCCGCTCCCGCCATCGACTCCACGCCCGCGCTTCCCCTGCTCCTCGGCCTCGAGGGGCTGCTCCTGCTGGCCGGCGCCGGTCTGCTCCTCGCGCGGCGACGCGTCCTGCTGCCCCGTCTGCTCGGGCTCGCGCCGTCCCCCCTCACCCCCTCCGAATTTCGCCCTTCCGAGCTGTTTCTCGCGGTCGCCTTCGCGTTCGGCGGCGCCGTCATCCTTCAAAACGCCGCCGTCTTCCTCGGCGCCCGCATCTTCCGGCCGGAAACGCCGGACCAGCCCGGTCCGCTCTACATTTTCGCCGGCGCCGCCTTCCAGCTCGGCCTGCTCGCCGGACTCGGCCACGTCTGGTTCTGGCATTTGCGCCCCGGGCGTCGGCCCGCCCCGCTCACGCCCACGCCGCCGCACGCCGCGTTGCCCGTATCCCGTATCCTCCGCGGCGCCGTCTTCACCTTTCTGACCGCGCTCATCGTCGTCGGGCCGGTCTCGGTGCTCTGGCAAACCCTCCTCGAGCGGTGCGGCGTGGACGCGCCCCCCCAGGATCTCGTGGTTCTCTTCGCCGAGACGGGCGACTTCGCCGCTCTGGCCATCTTGACGCTGCTCGCCGTGGTCATCGCCCCGCTCACCGAGGAACTCGCCTTTCGCGTCGGCCTTTTCCGCTGGCTGCGCGGACGCGTTCCCCGCGCGCTGGCGCTTTTCCTGCCGGCCCTCGTGTTCGCCGCCGTCCACGGATACCTTTCCATCTTCGGCCCGCTCGTGGTGCTGGCCGTCATTCTCGCGCTGGGCTACGAACACTACGGCCATCCCGCCGTGCCGATGCTCGCGCACGCTCTCTTCAACCTGAACACCGTCGTCCTCGTCCTGGCCGGCTTCACCGCGTGAACCCCTTCTCCGAAAAAACCTCCGAAACCATCGCCTCCCTCGGCGAACAAAAGCTGCTCGCCCGCATCCGCCGCTGGCTGGGCGCCGCCGCGCCCGCCTCTCCCGCCGGCATGGGCGACGACTGCGCGGTGCTGCCCGCCGGGAAAAACCCCGCCCGTTCCCGTGGAAAAACCGGCGCCCCCGCCGCCCTCGTGACGGTGGATCCGGTCATCTTCGGCGAACACTTCGACGCCGCCGTCCCGCCCCGCGCCGTCGGCCGCAAGCTCCTCCGGCGCAACCTGAGCGACATCGCCGCGATGGGCGGGCGTCCCCGCGCGGCCGTGCTCGCCCTCGCCCTCGATCCGCGCACCCGGCTCGACTGGCTCGAGGCCTTCTACCGCGGCCTTGCCGCCGACGCCCGGCGCTTCGGCGTGCCGCTCGTCGGCGGCGATCTCGCCACCCACCGCGGCGGACTCGTCGCCACGCTCACCCTGCTCGGCGAAACCACCGCGCCCGGCGCCCGCGCCCTCACCCGCTCCGGCGCGCTCGTCAGCGACTTCATCGCCGTCACGGGCCGCCTCGGCGGCAGCCTGCCGAGCGGCCGGCACCACTCCTTCACGCCGCGCCTCGCCGAGGGCCGATGGCTCGCCCGCCGCCCCGAGGTCGCCGCGCTCATGGATCTCAGCGACGGCCTCGCGAAGGACATCCACTCGCTCACCCCGTCCGGCGCGAAGCCCCTTCTCTTCGGTGAACTCCTTCCCCGCCACGCCGGCGTCGACCTGCGCGGCGCGCTCGCGGACGGCGAGGACTACGAACTGCTCGTCGCGCTCCGCGGCACACCGGACTCCCTGCGGAAGCTCCTCGCCGCCTGGCGTCGGGCATTCCCCCGCGTCCCCCTCACCGTCGTCGGCCAGTTCGCGCCCTCCGCGGCCGATCCCGCGGAACACGGCGCGCTCGATCTTTCCGCCTACCATGGATTCGAGCATTTTCACTGAGCTGCGCGCCGGGCCCGCCACCTCGTCGGCGGAAGAGACCCAGGCCCTCGCCGCGCGCTTCGCCGCCGCCCTGCCCTCCGGCTCCGTGCTCGCCCTCCACGGCGATCTCGGCGCGGGCAAGACCACCTTCACCCAGGGCTTCGCGCGCGGCCTCGGTATCCGGGAATCGGTGACAAGCCCCACCTTCGCCATCCTCGCCCTGCACCGCGGCGGAGGGAAAACCCTCGTCCACGTCGACGCCTACCGCCTCGACGGCGGCCGCGCCCTCGAGGATCTCATGATCGACGACTTCCTCGTCGCCCCGTGGTGGGCCGTGGTCGAGTGGCCGGAAAAAGTCGCCGACTGGCTCCCCGCCGGCACGCTTCACCTCGATCTCGGCCATACCGCCGACCGGCGCCACTCCATCCGCCTGCGCTGACCGCGCGGCGCCGCCGCGTCCGCCCGCCTCGTTCGACCCGAAAAAGCGATCACCGTGTCTACGGCCCGTCCATTCCCGACGGCCGTCTCCCCGCGCGACCCGCGTTGTGCTTCAACGCCGCCTCCACCCGCGTGCGGACGTGCAGCTTCTCGTAGATGTGCTTCAGGTGGAACCGCACCGTCGGCAGGCTGACGCCCAGCTCGTTCGCGATCTCCTTGTCCAGCCGTCCCCGCGAAAGCAGCTCCAGCACCTCCCGCTCCCGGGCCGACAACTCCCCCGTCTCCTCGCCGGCCGGCGACGGCGGACGCGGCTGAAAGGTCTCCACCACCTTGCGCGCCACCTCGCCACTCATCGGCGCACCGCCCTCGTGCACCTCGGTGATCGCCCGAACGATCTCCTCCGGCGTGGCGCGTTTGAGCAGATAGCCGAAGGCGCCCGCCTTGAGCGCGCTGAAGATGCTCTCGTTGTCGCGATACACCGTGATGATGATCACCCGGGTCGACGGAAGGATCTCGCGCAGCCGGCGCGTGCATTCGATCCCCGACATGCCCGGCAGATGGATGTCCATCAACACCACGTCCGCCGCCCGCCCGGGCAGCTCGCGCAGGGCCTCCTCCGCGTCGGCGTAGGCGCCCGCGCAGACCAGCCCCGGGGTCTGCCCGAGCAAGAGCGCCAGGCCCTGCCGCAAACCGGCGTTGTCCTCGACCAAGGCGACGGTGATCATGGGAAATCCAGGTTGCGCGCCGGCAGACGCAGCGTGACCGCCATGCCGCCCGAGGGACGCGCGACGATCTCGCAACGTCCCCCGACTTTCGCGAGCCGCGTCTTCATGTTCACGACGCCGTCGCCACCCGGGCCGGCCGATCCGACGCCCACGCCGCGCCCGTCGTCCTCCACGCCCACCGTCAGCTCCGTGTCCGTCGACACGATCCGCACCAGGACGGTGGTCGCGGCGGCGTGTTTCACGATGTTCGTCAGCGCCTCCTTGAAGGCGAGAAACAGCTCGTGACGCTGCTGCGCGTTGAGGACCAGCTCCGGCTTCGCGCACTCCGTCTCGAAACGGCACTCGATACCGGAGGCGCGGAAAAACTCCTCCGCATGATCGCACAGATAACCGCGCACCGAACCCGCCGTGTCGTGCCGGGGGTTGAGCGCCCACACGATCTCGTCGAGCTTCGCCACCAGCTCGCGCGCCTTCTCCGCGATCAGGGTCGCATGACCTCGCACGCTATCCGGAGACACGCCGGGCCGACCCGCCATCGAGCCGATCAAACCGATCTGCGTCAGCCCCGCCCCGAGCTCGTCGTGAAGATCCTGCGCGACCCGCGCCCGCTCCTGCTCCAGGAGCCGGCGCTGCTCGACCCCCTGCCGCTCCCTCACCTCTTTTTCAAGGAGCGCGGTGCGACGCGCCACCGTGCGCCGCAGCGCCACGATCCACGCGAGCAGGGCCGCCAACCCCGCCGAAAGCGCGGCGAGGGCGGCGAGGGTATGCCGCCGGGTCCACCAGGGACCGTTCGCCAGCAGCTCGATGTCCGCGGGCGAATCCAACAGAAGCTCGAACCCGCCGAACGCGTCCCGCGAGGCGCCCATCCGCCAGCTCGCGTAGACGCCTGTGAGCCGGAGGCGCGCCCCCGGTCGCACACGCTCCGCGGACGCCTCGCCGCCCCGCAGGCGAGCGAGGAAAAGATGCCGCCCCGCCTGCAACTCGAGCACGCGTTCGCCGTGGCTCGTTTGCTCGCCGACCAGACGCGCCTCCAGACGCACGCGCGTGGCGTCGTGCCGGTCGACCCCCTGATCCCTCTCCGTAAGATCGACGGCCGCCGGCAGAGCGGACCGGCCGATGCGACGCGTCGTCGCCTCGAGCAAAACCGGGACGCCCCCGCCGAGCTCGGGAAAACCCACCGCCTCGACCACATCTCCCGCGCCGAGCCCCGGCGGCGCTTCACCGCGGACGCGCAGGCTGTTTTCGCCGTCGCGCAGGAGATACTCCCCGGCCCCCGCGTGCAGCACCTGGCCCGCGATCTTGAAACAGCGCGGACCGTCGGCGTTCGCGTCAAAACGCAGCAATTCCTCCACCCGCCGCAGGGGGCGGGAGAAAGGATCCTCGGGCGCGGGCTCGTCCACGAAAAGCCGGGCGCCACCCAGCACGAAACGCCCGGGAATAAGCCGCCGGGTCGTCGAATCGCGATAGGCGAAAAACACGCCGCGCACCCGCACGAGGCTCCCCGGCAAAATCGCCTCCGCCTCCGGCGACGCGGGCCGCTCCGGCAAGGGATAGCCGGAGTGCGCCAGAATCTCCACCACGCCGCCCGGCACCCGCAGCGTGATCTTTTCCGCCGCCCATTCCAGCAGCATGCCCCGCAGCTCCACGAACTCCACGTCGAGGCCGCCGTTGTTCAATTGCTCCCAACCGGGGCGAAGCGGCCTCGGCATCTCGGCGCGACCGATCCGAACGCCGCGCGCGCCCGTCACGATCGGGGAGAACTCGCCCGGATCCGACCGGCCCGAAAATTCCCAAATCTCCCCCGCAGAGGGCCGCTCCGGCCACGCCCCCCCATGCGGCCGGACGAAGACCGGCCCGCTCGCGTCCTGCACCACGCAGGAGTCGGCGTTGGCCGTCGTCACCACGCCGCGGATCGACACGCGAAAGGGCCGCCCCGCCTCATCCGGGCGCAGCGCGCGCACCCGCGCCGCGTCCATGATCACGTCCATCGCCTCCGCCGGACTTTCGGACTTCGCCCCGCTCGCGCCCGACGCGCAGACAAGCGCCAAGGCGAGGAGCCCGGGACGGAAGGCCCCTGAAACTGGGAAATGCGTTCGGAGACGAGACATCGCGGGCGCTCCCTCCGCTGGCCGAAAGCCGCCCGCGCGTCAAACCGCCGGCCCTGCGTCGTCGCCAAACTATCATTTGTGATAGGTTACGGTCTTCAGCTCCCCCCGCTACACTCGCCAGCCGTCTTCCCTTCGCCAAACTGGCCCCATCCCGCCCCGCTAAAATCTCGCCGATGCCCGCCCCTCTTCGATCCCTCGTCCTCGGATTTGTCCTCGCCCACGCCGGCACGCTTCTGGCGCTCGCCACTCCGCGCGACCAGCCTTTCGACGCCGACTGGCGATTCCTCCGCGGCGACGCCCCCGGCGCGGAACAGCCCGCCTTCGACGACTCGAGCTGGCGCGCGCTCGATGTCCCGCACGACTGGTCGATCGAGGATCTGCCCGCGAAGGCCGCCGACGTCCCCGAGTTCGAGGCAGTGACAGGCCGATGGCTTTTTCACCGCGGCGACGATCCCGCTTGGAAAGCGCGCGAGCTCGGCGAAGCCGACTGGCAAACGGTCACCTTGCCCGACACCTGGGAAAACCACTCCGGCCACACCGCAGCCAACGTCTACGGGTGGTTTCGCCGCCACGTCACGATTCCCACCGACTGCCGCGGCAAGGACTTCGATCTCCTCATGGGGCGCATCGACGACGTCGACGAGGTGTTCTTCAACGGCCAGCGCATCGGCGGCACCGGCTCATTCCCGCCCGACTACAGATGGGCCGACACCGTCGACCGCCGCTACCGCGTGCCCGCCGCGCTCGTCCGCGGCGACGGCACCGACGTGATCGCCGTGCGCGTCTTCGACGGCGCCAACAACGGCGGCATCTACGCCGCGGGCAAAGCCTCCCGCCGCATCGGCCCCTTCGCCCCCGGCGAGAGCGCGAGCGAACACTTCACCGGCCACACGCTCGGCGGCATCGGCTGGTATCGGAAACACTTCCCCTCGCCCGAGGCCGGCCGCCAGGTCTCCGTCATCTTCGACGGCGTCTACATGAACGCCGAACTCTGGCTCAACGGCCACCGCCTCGGCGAACACCCCCACGGTTACACCGCCTTCAGCTTCGACCTCACGCCCCACCTCGCCCCGGCCGGCCGGGAAAACGTCCTCGCCGTCCGCGTGCGCAACGAAGGCCGCAACAGCCGCTGGTATTCCGGCTCCGGCATCTACCGCCACGTCTCGCTCACCGTCACCTCACCCGTCCACGTGCCGACCTGGAGCGTCTTTGTCACGACCCCCGAGGTCTCCAAGGACCAGGCCCTGATCAAGACCTCCGTCGAGGTGAGCAACGCCGCCGACGCCTCCGCGCCCGCCCGAGTCCGCGTCCGCATCCGCGACGCAAAGGGCAAGGAGCTCGGCGTATCCGAAGGCTCGTTACATCTCGTCGCCAACGAAACCCGATCCGTCGAGCGTTTCGTCACCGTCCGCTCGCCCCGGCTCTGGTCGCCCGACTCGCCCGCGCTCTACACCGCCGAGGTCGAGATTCTCGTCGCGGACCGGCGCGTCGACACCGTCTCCACGACCTTCGGCATTCGCACGCTCGAGTTCGACGCGACGCACGGCTTCCGCCTCAACGGCGAGTCTCTCAAGTTGAAGGGCGGCTGCATCCACCACGACAACGGCCCGCTCGGCTCCGCCGCCATCGACCGCGCCGAGGAGCGCAAGATCGAGCTCCTCAAGGCCAACGGCTACAACGCCGTCCGCACCAGCCACAACCCGCCCTCCACCGCCCTGCTCGAGACCTGCGACCGCCTCGGCATGCTCGTCATCGACGAGGCCTTCGACCAGTGGACCGAGTCCAAGGAGCGGAATCCCCAGGACTACAACCGATTCTTCAACCCGTGGGCCGAGCACGACATCGCCGCCATGGTGCGCCGCGACCGCAACCACCCGTCCGTGATCATGTGGTCCGTCGGCAACGAAATCCCCGAGCAGTTCCGCGCCGGCGACAAAGGCATGCGTCTCCGCCACGCCCTCCTTTCGCACGACACCTCGCGCCCCGTCACCCAGGCCATCTGCTCCGACTGGGGCAAGGTCGTGAAAAACTGGGACGGGCTCTCCGACCCCGGCTTCGCCCACCTCGACGTCGCCGGCTACAACTACCTCCCGGAGAAATACGAGGGCGATCACGCCCGCCATCCCGACCGCGTCATGTATGGCAGCGAATCCTACCCGAAGGACGCCCTCGCCTACTGGCAGGCCGTCGAAAAACACCCCTACGTGATCGGTGATTTCGTCTGGACCGCCATGGACTACCTCGGCGAATCCGGCCTCGCCCACGCGACGCTCAGCAATGTTAAGGCCCCCTTCTTCATGCCCTGGCCGTGGTTCAACGCTTGGTCGGGCGACCTCGATCTCTGCGGCTTCAAGAAGCCCCAATCCCACTACCGCGACGTCGTCTGGCGCCGCAGCCAACTCGAGCTGATGGTCCACGCGCCCATCCCCGCCGGCCTGGCCGAAAACCTCAGCGGATGGGCCTGGCCCGACGAAGCCGCGAGCTGGAGCTGGCCCGGTCAGGAGGGCAAGACGCTGCAAGTCTCCGTTTATTCGCGCTGCGAGCGCGTCCGCCTCGAGCTCAACGACAAGGTCCTCGGCGAGCAGCCCGTCTCCGAAGCGACCAAGCTCACCGCCAAATTCGAAGTTCCCTACCAGCCCGGCGAGCTTCGCGCCCTCGGCCTGATCGGTGGCAAGGTCGTCGCCGAGACGAAACTCGAGACCGTCGGCGCGCCGAAAAAGCTGAAGCTCTCCGTCGACCGCGAACGTATCCGCGCCGACCGCGCCGATCTCGCCTACGTGAGCGTGGAGGTCGTCGATTCCCGCGGCCGCCGCGTGCCCTACGCCGAGGTCGCCGTGCGCTTCACCGTGGAGGGCGCAGGCGAGCTTGCCGGCCATGCCAGCGCCGTCCCGAACAAACCGGCCAGCTTCCGCGGTCCGCTGCGCGACACCTGGCAAGGCCGCTGCCTCGCCATCCTCCGGCCCGCCGCCGACGGCAAGCCCGGCAAGATCACCCTGAAAGCCGAGGCCGAGGGCCTCGAATCCGCCGCGCTCACGGTCCCGACCCGCTGAGCGGCGACGACGCTCCGCGCCCGACGTCGGCATCGACGCCGGGCGCGCGCGTTCGCACGTAGGATCGAGTCCTCATCGCGTTGGACGAAACCGGTCCCTCACGCGCCTTCCCCGCGCCCCGCGGTCGCGTTTGAGGAGGTCTTCGCCTCTAAGCTGGAGCCGATGGTCGGGATCGAACCGACGACCAGCGGTTTACGATACCGCTGCTCTACCACTGAGCTACATCGGCCAAGCACCGGCTTTCGCCGGCCTGGATGGTTTCCAAGGGAGCGGGTTACTACGGGCCCTTTTTCCCGGGCGGCAAGACAAAGTTTGGCCTTCGTCGGTCACTCCCCAAAAGAGCCCGGCATGAGAAGCGTGTCACGCCAGCCGCGCCGACAGCTCGCGCGTGATGCGCCAGCGCAGCTCCTCCCCGCTCACGTAACGCTCGAGCTCCTCGACCATGTAGCGCCCGAGGCGTCGCAACTCGCCGTCATGCGAGCCCGCGATGTGCGGCGTGAGGATCAGGTTGGGCAACGTGAACAAAGCGCTTCCCGCCGGCGGCGGCTCCTCCACGCACACGTCGAGGATCGCGGTCAGGTCGGGTCGCGCGCGCAGCGCCTCGACCAGCTCCGCCTCGCGGATGATCGGCCCGCGCGCGGTGTTGATGAAGGTCGCCCGCCGACGCATCGCCAGGAAGTGCTCCCGCCCGACCATCCCCTGCGTCTCCGCCTTGTTCGGCGCATGCAGCGAAACGATGTCCGCGAGGCGAAACGCGTCCTCGAGTGAACACCGCTCCACGCCGAGTTTTCCCGCCTCGTAGTCGTCGACGAAGGGATCGTGGACCAGCACGCGCAGGTCGAAAGGCCTCAGCAACTCGATCAGGCGCCGCGCGATCATGCCGCAGCCGATGAGCGCGACCGTGGAACGAAACCCGCCCGGCATCGGCGCGTCCGTGCCCGGCCAGTCGGCGCCCGAACACGCCAGCGCCGCGTAGGCCCAGAAATTTCGCAGCCCGAGGAGGATCGTCCCGAGCGCGTATTCCGCCACCGGCAAGGCGTTGGCCGCGTAGGCGCTGGTGAGCGCGATATCCCGCGCCCAGAACGCGTCCGTCGTGAAATACCCGGTCGTGCCCGCACCATAAAACACGGCGCGGAGCCGCGGCGCCGCCGCGAGAAACGCCTCGTCCATCCGTGGCGCGCCCCAACCCGAAAAAATCACCTCGGCCTCGGCCAGCGGCCCCGGCTGCGCCGCGATCGATTCGCGCGTCTGCGGCGCGGCGATGATCTCGACATGCTTTTCGATATCCCGCCGCTCCTCCGGTCCATACACCCGCGCGAAGGAACGGGCTTCCAACAGATACAAACCTTTGAGACGGCGTTTCATGATCGGCGCAAACCGTGGCGCGCACGAGGCGCGCTCCGGGCGAACCCAGTCAGACGGTCCCTCCAAACCAGTCCCAGAGACATCTTGCGTTAACTATAACCCAGACGGAACCTCGCCTTCGCCTTCAGGCGCCGCAGATTGGCGTTACCCCGACCCGATCCCCGGGCCTCGAAGCGCCGCTCTTTCTTTCCCGCCCCATGTCCGCCAGCCGCCCCTCCCCATCCCCCGCGCCACGCCTCGGCCGCGCCACGACCGCCTCCCCCGCCCGGCGCGTGACCTTGAGCGACATCGCCGCCACGCTCGGGATCTCGGCCATGTCGGTTTCCCGCGCCTTGCGAAACCAGCCCCGCACCTCGCCCGATCTCCGCGAGCGCGTGCTCCAAAAAGCCCGCGAACTCGGCTACCGGCCCGACCCGGCGCTCTCCGCGCTGGTGCGCTACCGGCAGGGCAAGGCGCCGACCTCGATCAACGCGGTCCTCGCGTGGTTCAACCAGTGGCCGGACCCGAAAAAACTCCGCGGCTTTCGCGAGTTCGACCTCTATTGGCGAGGCGCCCAGGCGTCCGCAGAAAAACTCGGCTTCCGTCTCGAGGAATTCGCGATCGGCGACTCGATGCCGCCCGAACGCCTGCAAACCATCCTGCACACGCGCGACATCCGCGGCATCCTCCTCCCGCCCGGCCCCTTCAACTACGAGTGGCTGAAACGCTTCGACTGGAGCCGCTTCTCGCTCGTCGGCCTCACCAACCTGCCCGACTCGCTCCCCATCCACTCGGTCACCTCCCACCAGGTGCACAACACGATGCGGGCGATGACGGAAATGCGCGCACGCGGCTACCGACGCATCGGTCTCGTCGCGAGACACTGGAAGCCCCGCGGTTTTGGCGCGGGCTACGCGTGGGACCAGTTTTATCATCCCGACGCCGCCCCGCTCCCGCCCTTCCTGTTCAACGAGGAAGCGCCCGAGACCGAACGTCTGCGCCTCGACGCCTGGCTCCGAAAACATCGCCCCGACGCCATCCTGACCGAGTTCGCCTGGATGCCGGAAAAACTGAACGCCATGGGCATCCGCACGCCCCGGGACACGGGACTCGCCGCGCTCACCGTCCTCGATTGCCCGATCAGCGCCGGCATCGATCAAAACGCCGAGGAGATCGGCCGCGTCGGCGTCCTCGTGCTCGCCTCCCTCATCAACGACGGCGACCTGGGATTCCCCCGCGTAAAACGCCAGATCTTGATCGAAGGCTCCTGGGTGGATGGACCCAGCCTGCCCGCGCGCACGCCCTCCGCCTGAGCGCGTCCCGTCGAGGAATCCCTGAGCGCGTCCCCGGCGAAAATACAGCCCATGCGTTATAGTTAACCGACCGACACACTCGGCGCTCCGCCTCTCGCGCGGGACAGTCGCCCCCGCCCCGTCTCCCCGAAACCGCCACGCTCCTCTTCCCGCGTTTCCATGTCTCTTCCGCGCCTGATCCTCAGCAGCCTCGCCCTCGTCCTTTGCCTCGGGCGGGGCCCGTTGCGAGCCGCGGTCTGGCAATGGTCCGCTCCCGATGGCGACGCGCGCGCCTACCTCTGGATTCCGGAAAACTGCGGGCGCGTGCGCGGCGTGGTCGTCTCCAGCCACAACATGGTCGAGCAAGGCATCCTCGAGCACCCGACCATGCGGGAGACGCTCGGCCGGCTGGGCTTCGCCGAGCTCTGGGTCGTGCCCTACCTCGACGCCACCTTCGACTTCAACACCGGCGCCGGCGAGCGCTTCGACCGGATCGTGTCCGCCCTCGCCGCCGCCTCCGGTTACGACGAGCTCGCGACCGCGCCCGTCGTTCCGCTCGGCCACTCCGCCTGCGCCACCTTCCCGTGGAACTTCGCCGCCTGGGCCCCGGAGCGCACCCTCGCGCTCATTTCCTACAAAGGCGACGCGCCCCGCACCACGCTCACCGGCAACGGCCGCAAACGCATCGACTGGGGCGACCGAGGCATCGCCGGCGTCCCCGCGCTCATGGTCATGGGCCAATACGAGTGGTGGGAGGATCGTCTCGCGCCCGCCTTCGAGTTCATGGCCGCGCACCCCGATTGCCCCGTCGCCTTTCTCGCCGACACCGGCCGCGGCCACTTCGATTATTCCGACCGCACGGTCGCCTTCCTCGCCGGCTTCATCGAAAAAGCCGCCGCCGCCCGGCTGCCCGCGAGCGACGCCTCCGCCGGAGCGCCCACCTCCGCCAAACTCCGCCCGGTCGATCCGCGCACGGGCTGGCGCATCGACCGCTGGCATCCCGACGCCCCGCCGGCCGCACCCACCGCGCCCTTCGCGGACTACGCCGGCGACGCGCGCACCGCCTTCTGGTGTTTCGACGAGGAAATGGCCCGCGCCACCGAAGCCATCCACGCCGAGGGCCGCGGAAAAATGCCCGCGCTCCTCTCCGTCACCGACGTCGGCCAACCCCCGGAAAAGGGCAACGGCGAACCGGTCACGCCGCGTTTCCTGCCCGAGGACGACGGCATCACGTTCCGCATCCACGCCGCCTTTCTCGACCACGTTCCCGACAACTCGCCCAAGGGCGCGCTCTGGACCGGCCTGCCGGTCGGCGCCGCGCTCACCCGCCCCGAAGGCGTAGGTCCTGTCACGCTCGCCCGCATCGTCGGTCCCTTCGTGCAAACCGGCCCGGAGACCTTTCGTCTCGAGTTTGGCCGCGCCGAATACACCGCTAATCGCCGCAACCACGATCTCTGGCTCGTCGCCTCGCATCCGGGCGACGACCACGTCCGCGGCATCGTCCAGCAGGCGATGGTCCACGCCGCCCCCCGCTCCGAAGGCGCGCCGCAAACGATCGTGTTTCCCGCCATCCCCGATCAACGCGTCGGCGCCGCCTCCTCCCTCGAACTCGCCGCCACCAGCTCCGCCGGCCTGCCCGTGAGTTACTACGTGCGGGAAGGTCCGGCCGAAATCCACGGCTCCACGCTGCGCTTCACCGCGATTCCGCCCCGGGCCGGATTCCCGCTCAGGATCACCGTCGTCGCCTGGCAGTTCGGCCGCGATGGCGCGCACGCGGTTCGCACCGCGACCCCGGTTGAACAAAGTTTTCAACTCCTCGCGCGCTAAGCTCCCCACCCCGCCCTGGCTCGCCCTGCCGCTCCCCGCGAATCCCGCGCCTCCCATGTTTTTTCGCCCCCGCATCGTCCGTTTCATGCGCCCGCTCGCGGCCTGCCTGTTCGCGCTCGCGATCGGCGCGGCCCACGCCGCGGCGGCCGAGACCCGGACCTTCGTCCATCCCGGCGGCCTGCACTCCCTCGCCGACCTCGAGCGCATGAAAGCCAAGGTCGCCGCGCGCGAGACACCGTGGATCGAGGGCTGGGACGCTCTGCTCCGCGATCCGCTCGCGCGCGCCGACTACCGATCTGGCGCGCAGAAAAACATCGGGGCCAGCCGCCAACGCGCCTCGCGCGACGCCCACGCCGCCTACCTCAATTTCATCCGTTGGTATGTCGGCGGCGACCGCGCCCACGCCGCCGCCGCCATCCGCATCTGCAACGAATGGTCCGCCGCTGTTGATCAGGAGCCGGCCGGCGCCGACATCCCGGGCCTCAATGGCATCTTCACCGCCGAGTTCTCCATGGTCGGCGAACTCCTGCGCTCCTGCCCCGACTGGCGGCCGGAGGATCGGACGCGCTTCGAAACCATGGTGCGCGCCTGGCTCTACCCGTCCGTCAGCCGCTTCCTCGCCGAGCGCAACCGTCGCGGCGACTCCCATTTCTGGGCCAACTGGGACATCGCCAACATCGAGGCCCTGCTCGCCATCGGCGTGCTGCTCGATGACCGCGCCATCTTCGACGAGGGCGTAGAGTATTTCAAAAACGGCCGCGGCACCGGTTCGATCCTCCACGCGATCTATCAGCTCCATCCCGGCGGACTCGGCCAGTGGCAGGAAAGCGGCCGCGACCAGCCCCACGGCCAACTCGGCGTGGGCATGCTCGCCCAGGCCTGCCAGATCGCCTGGAACCAGGGCGTCGACCTCTTCGGCTACTCGGAAAACCGTCTGCTCGCCGGCGCCGAATACGTCGCGCGCTCCGCCTTGTCCCTCCCCGTCCCCTACCGCGCCTACACCAACAGCTCCGACGCGAAAAACCACTGGCTCTCCAACCACACGCTCGGCCGATTCTCCGCGCCCGTCTGGGAACTGCTCTACAACCACTACGTCGTTCGCCGCGGGCTGAACGCCCCGCACGTCGCCGCCCTCGCCCGCCTGTCCCGCCCGGAAACCGGCGGCGGCGATCACTTCGGCTACGGCACGCTCGCCTTCACTCTCGACGCCGCCGCGTCCCCCTATCCGCCAGCCGCCCCGGTCGTCGCGCCCGCCGGCCTGGTCGCCACGCCCGGGCTCGAACGCGTGTATCTCTCCTGGAATCCCGCCCCCGCCATGGACGCCGCCGGCTACCTCGTGCGCCGCGCCCCCGCCGAGGGCGGTGCGTTCGAGACCATCGCCGAATGGAGCGGCAACACCGCGCCGCGCTACACCGACCGTAAAGCCGCGCCGGGCGTCGCCTACCGCTACGACGTGCAAGCCCTCAACCGAGGCGGCGTCGGACCCGCATCGTCCCCCGTCGTCGCCACCGCCGGACGCGCCGGCCCCCTGCCCGAAGGCTGGCGCGCCCTCGCGCTCGGCTCTCCCTCGTCGAAGGCGTCCCCGCCCTCCGCCCCCGCCGCCGGTTACAGCGTCGAAGGCTCGCATACGTTGACGATCGTCGGCCTGCCCGGCGGCCTTGGAGACGACACGGACGCGGGCGCCTTCGCGCTGCGCCCCGCGCGCGGCGATCTCGTTTTCACCGCCCGTCTCGCCGAACCCCCGCCCGACGAGATCGGCCGCTCCGGCCTGTCCGCGCTCGGGCTCGTCATGCGCGAATCCGCCGCCCCCGAGGCGCGCGGCGTCGCCCTCACCCTCGGCGAGGCCGGCCTGCGCGGCACCCGCGCGCGTTTCCGCGCCGAGCGCGGCTCGAGCCCCTCCGTGTCGCGAGGCAACGACTACACCTGGGCTCCGGTCTGGTTCCGGCTCGCGCGTCGCGGCGACGTTTTCACCGCCTCCCATTCCGTCGACGGCAAGACGTGGTTCGAGGTCGGCTCGGCCAAGATCGCCCTGCCCGCCGACTACCTTCTCGGCGTGGTCGTTTGCGCCTCGTCTTCGTCCAAACCCGGCCGAGGCCTCTTCGAGCAGGTCGACGTCGCGCCCGCCACCCGCGACTAGACCCCGCCTGCTTTTCCCACCGCCCGCGTCCCACGCATCCCCTTTCCCATGTCCGCCTCATCCCCTGGCTCGTCGGCCCGCCCCGTCCCCTCCGTGCTTCATCGGCGGCTCCGCTGGCTTATCTTCGGCTGCCTGCTCGCTTGCGTCTCCACGTGGCGGGCGACCGCGCAGGAGTTTATCCATCCCGGCCTTCTCCACACCGAGGCGGACTTCGACCGCATGCGCACCAAGGTGAACCTCGGCGCCGAACCCTGGCTCTCCGGCTGGAACGCCCTCACGAGCAATGGCTACTCCCAGCTCGGCGCGAGCCCGCGTCCGCTGGCCGAGGTCACCCGCCCCGGCAACGTCGCGCAGATGTATATCGACATCTACCGCGCCTACCAATGCGCGCTCCGCTGGAAGGTCTCCGGCGACACGCGCTACGCCGATCAGACCGTGGTCTTCCTCAACGCGTGGTCGTCGACGATGACCTCGCTCACCGGCAACGCCGACCGCTTCCTCGCCGCCGGTCTCCACGGCTACGAGTGGGCCAATGTCGGCGAAATCATGCGCACCTACCCGGGCTGGGCCGCGGCCGATGTCACACGGTTCCAGAATCTGTTGCTCACCATTTTCTACCCGATGAACCACGACTTCCTCGTGAATCACAACGGGGCCGCGATCACGAACTACTGGGCCAACTGGGATCTATGCAACATGGCCTCGATGCTCGCCATCGGCGTGTTCTGCGATCGCCGCGACATCTACGACGAGGCCCTCGCCTACATCTACGGCGGCGCCGGCAACGGCGCCTTGGACAAGGCCGTCTACTACCTCCACCCCGGCAACCTCGGCCAGTGGCAGGAGTCGGGTCGCGACCAGGGCCACACCACGCTCGGCATCGCCTTGACCGGACCGATCTGCGAGATGGCCTGGAACCAGGGCGTCGACCTCTACGGCTACCGTGACAACCGTTTCCTCGCCGGCGCCGAATACGTCGCGAAATACAACGCGTGGAACGAGGTCCCGTTCACGCCCTACATGTGGGGCACCGGCCAGTCCGGCTCGTGGCAGGTCCAGTGGGGCGTCTCGGGCGCATCCCGCGGTATCAATCGCGCCGGCTGGGAAATGGTCTACAACCACTACGTGAATCGTCTCGGCCTCGCCGCGCCCTACACGAAGGCCGAGGCCGAGGAACTGCGCCCCGAAGGCGGAGGCGGCAACGGCGACCAGTTCGGCCTGGGCACGCTCACCTTCACCCGCGAACCCATCGCCCAAGGCGCGGCGCCCAAGCTCACCGCCAGCCAACGCGCCGGCGACGTGATTCTCTCCTGGTGGGGCTCGGCCTACGCCGCGAGCTACCACGTCAAACGCGCGACCAGCCCCGGCGGCCCCTACGTCACCATCGCGACCAACGTCCCGGTCCTCAACACCACCTACACCGACGCCAACGCCTCCGCCGCCGGCGTCACCTACTACTACGTCGTCACCGGCGTGCTGCCCTCCGCGCAGGAGACCGGTCCCTCCAACGAGATCCGCGCATCTTTCCCCGCCTCGCTCGATACGCATCTCCAGTTCGACGAAACAAGCGGCACCGTCGCCGCCGACGCCTCCGGCCGCGGCCACGCCGCCGCGCTCGTCAACGGCGCCACCTGGAGCGCCGGAAAAACCGGCAACGCGCTCAATTTCGCCAACACCTCCGGGCAACACGCCACCCTGCCGGCCGACGTCGTCTCCAAACTCTCCGACTTCACCATCGCCAGCTGGGTCTACCTAAACACCACGCAGACCTGGGCCCGCATCTTCGACTTCGGCGGCAAGCCCGGCGCCTACATGTTCCTCACCCCGCGCTCCGGCTCCGGCACGACCCGCTTCGTCCTCGGCACCGTCCACGGCTACAACGACCAGATCGTCGAGGGCCCCGCGTTGCCCGTCGGCCAGTGGGTCCATGTCGCCGTCACGCTCTCCGACCGCGTGGCCATCCTCTACGTCAACGGCGTCGAGGCGGGCCGGAACACCGGCTTTTTCCTGCAACCCTTCCAGCTCGGCGAGACACCGAAGAACTTCCTCGGCCGGTCCCAGTTCGCCGCCGATCCTTATCTGAACGGCCGCATCGACGACTTCCGCATCTACGACTACGCGCTCTCCGGCGCCGCGGTCTACAACCTCCTCGGCAACGCCAACCGCGGCCCGTTTTTTTCCGGCGAACAAATCACCCGGGCCGACGCCAGCGAAGACGCCGACTACGCGACCGCCGCCCAGACTCTCGCCACCGGCGCCGGCGATCCCGACGGCAACGCCCTCACCTTCGCCAAACTCGACGGCCCCGCCTGGCTCTCCGTCGCCGCGAACGGCGCGCTCTCCGGCTCGCCCGCGAACGGCGATGTCGGGCTCAACACCGTGCTCGTGCGCGTCACCGATCCGTCCGGCGCGGGCAGTATCGCCCGCCTGAAGATCGCCGTCGTCAACAGCAACGACGCCCCCGTCTGGTCTTCCGCCTCGCTCACCCGTCCCGCCCTCACCCGCGACCAGCCCTACCACGCCGGCGTATCGCTCGCCCCCGACGCCACCGACGTCGACGCGCCGTCCGGCGACACCTTGTCCTTCTCCAAGATCTCCGGCCCCGCCTGGCTTTCCGTAGCCGCCGACGGAACCCTCTCCGGCACGCCCGGCGCCGCCGATGTCGGCGCGAACACCTTCGTCGTCCGCGTCACCGACCTCGCCGGCGCCTTCGCCGACGCCACGCTCGCCATCACCGTCTACCCGTTCGAGCAGCGCGCCGGCCTGGCCTTCGAGGACACCCTCGCCGACACCCTCGGCAACTACGCCGCGACCGCCACCGGTTCGCCCGTCTTCGGCACCGGCCGCGTCGGCCGCGGCCTGATCTTCGACGGCGTCGACGACACGCTCTCCCTGCCCGCCGGCGTCGCCGATTCCCAGGACCTCACGATCGCGACATGGGTCTACTGGAACGGCGGCGCCGCGTGGCAGCGCATCTTCGACTTCGGCACCGGCACCGGCCAATACCTGATGCTCACGCCCTCCAGCGGCGCCAATCTCCGCTTCGCCATCGTCAACAACGGCGTAAGCCAAGAGCTCAACACCACCCTCATGCCCGTCGGCCGGTGGGTCCACGTCGCCGTCACGCTCGCCGGCGACACCGGCCGCCTCTACGTCAACGGCGCCCTCGTCGCGACCAACGCCGCGATGACACTCAACCCATCGGACATCCGCCCCACGCAAAACTTCATCGGCGATTCCCAGTGGGCCGCCGACCCGCTCTTCAACGGACGCATCGACGACTTCCGAGTCTACAACCAAGCGCTCTCCGCCTCCGACATCGCCGCGCTCGTGGACCTCGTCCCCGCCGTTCCGCTCACCCTCACCGCCACGCCCCGCACCGGACGCATCGACCTCACCTGGGGCGTGTCCCAGGGGGCCCAGACCTACGGCGTAAAACGCGCGCTCGTCTCCGGCGGCCCTTACACCGTCGTCGCCAGCGGCCTCGTTACCGCCTCCTACGCAGACAACGCCGTGGTCAACGGCACGCCCTACTACTACGTCGTCTCCGCCACCAACGCCAAGGGCGAGAGCGGCCACTCCCCCGAGGCCGTCGCCACGCCCTCCGATCTGCTCGCTCGCATCAAGTTCGATGAAAACACCGGCGCGACCGCCCTGGACTCCACCGGCAACGGCTGGAACGCCACCTTCGTCAACGCCCCCGCCTGGACCCCCGCCTACCTGGGCTACGGCGTCAATCTTCCCGCCACCTCCGGCCAGCACCTCACGCTCCCCACCGGCATCGCGAGCGGCCTCGCCGACTTCACCATCTCCAGCTGGATCAAGATCAACGCCTTCGCCACCTGGCAGCGCATCTTCGACTTCGGCTCCGGGCAGACGAACTACATGTTCCTCACCACCCAATACACCGCCACCGCGCCCAACGCCGCCAAACTCCGCTTCGCCATCCGCGTCAACTCCGCCACCGAGCAGAGCGTCAGCGGCGCCAACATCGCCCTGACCGCCGGCGCCTGGACCCACGTCGCCGTCACCCGTTCCGGCACCACCGTCTCGCTCTACGTCAACGGCGCCCTCGCCGGCTCCGGCACCATCGCCTCCGCCCCCTCCGCCCTCGGCTCCACCACCGCCAACTACCTCGGCCGCTCCCAGTTCGCCGATCCCTACCTGAACGGCGCGCTCGACGACTTCCGCGTCTACAGCCGCGCCCTCTCCGCGGCCGAACTCGTCTCCCTCTCCACCCCCGCCCCCGAACCTACCGCCAGCCTCGTCGCCCGCCCCGAAAACGCCGGCGCACGCCTCTCCTGGACCGCCGCCAACGCCGCCTCCTCCTACATCGTGAAACGCGCCGCCTCCAGCGGCGGCCCCTACGCGACCGTCGCCACCGGCGTCACCGCTCCGACCTACCTCGACACCGGCCTCACCAATGGCGCGACCTACCTCTACGTCGTCCGCACCGTGAACGCCTCCGGCGCCGAGAGCACCGACTCCGCCGAGTCCTCCGTAGTGCCCTCGCCCCTACACGTCCACCTCAAGCTCGACGAGACCGCCGGCGCGGTCGCCGTCGACTCCAGCGGACGCGCCGTCGACGGCAACGCCGTCAACGCTCCGACCTGGTCGGCCGGAAAACTCGACAACGCCCTCGCCCTCGCCTCCGCCTCGTCGCAATACGTCGCCCTCCCCTCGGGCACCCTCGACGGCCTCACGGACATCACGATCATGACCTGGGTAAAGCCGGCCACCATCGTGACCAACACCCGCGTCTTCGACTTCGGCAACGGTGTCACGCCGACCGCCACCGCCGGCGGATACCTTTTCCTCTCCCCGAGCAACGGCGGCGTGCTTCGCTGCTCGCTGACCACCTCCGGCTACAACAACGAGCAACGCATCTCCGGCTCATCCCCGCTCGCCGCCGGCGTCTGGACCCACGTCGCCGTCACCCTCTCCGGCGGCGTCGGCCGTGTCTACGTCAACGGCGCCCTCGTCGGCAGCAACACCGCGATGACGCTCACGCCCGCCGCCCTCGGCACGATCACCAATATATACCTCGGCAGATCCCAGTTCGCCGCCGACCCCTATTTCAACGGTGCGATCGACGACTTCCGCATCTACAGCCAGGCCCTCGCCGCCTCCGACATCGCGCTCTTCGCCTCGCCCCTCGCCGCGCCGCAAAACCTCCGCGCCACCCCCGGCCCGCTCTCGCTCGACCTCGCGTGGAACGCCGTCGCCAACGCCACGCGCTACACGCTGAAATACTCCGCCGTCAGCGGCGGCCCCTACGCCACCCTGTCCTCCGGCTCGTCGGCACTCGCGCAGACCCACGCCGGCCTCGGCTACGGCACGACCACCTACTACGTCGTCTCGGCCGGCAACCTAGCCTACGACGGCCCCGCCTCGACCGAGATCGCCGCCACGCCCGCCTCCGCCCTTCTCTCCGCCTCCGAGGCCGCCACGCCCGCCTTCGTCCTCACCCCCGCCTCCGGCGATACGCCCGCCACCGCCACGCTCGCCACCGTGACCAGCGTCCTCGGACACAACTACCAGCTCCAGACCACCACCGACCTCGTCGCCGGTTCCTGGATCGATGTCGGCGAGGCGGTCGAGGGCACGGGCGCACCGCTCACCTTCTCCGCCCCTTACGACGCCTCCGAACCGCGCCGCTTCTACCGCGTCCTCATCACCCGCTGATCCCGGTCCCGCGCCTACGCTCCCTGCGCATCCCTCCCTCGGTTGATCGTCCGGGAAAATCACACGCCGCGTCCGGCCCGATTTATTTTCCCCAAAAGGCGTGCCGGACCCCGGCCAGATCCCGCGCTCTTCGATTCAAGGAAGACCGCGCAACTCCGCCGCCCCATCTCCCCAAACTCCCCATGCCCGCTCGCTCGCGCCCCCGCCTCTCCGCCCTCGCGCTCCTCGCCGCCCTCCCCGCCCTGGCGCTCGCCCAGCCGCTCACGCTCACCGTCGACGCTTCCGCTCCCGGCAAGGCCATCAGTCCCGATCTCGTCGGCATCTTTTTCGAAGACCTCAACTACGCCGCAGACGGCGGCCTCTACGCCGAGTTGGTCCAAAACCGCTCCTTCGAATACAGCGCCGTCGAGCAAGCCGCTTGGGGTCCCCTGACCAATTGGGACTTCGTCAAACGCGGCGGCGGCGCGGGCGACCTCTGGATCGACACCTCCGGGCCCGTCCACCCGAACAATCCGCACAGCGCCCTCATCCAGATCACGAACGCGGGCGAGGGCGTGGGCCTCGCCAACAGCGGCTTCGATGGCATCGCGGTCAAGGCCGGCGAGAAATACGAGTTCTCCGCTTTCGCCCGCCTGCTCAACGTCGGCGGCCGTCGCGACAGCCGCCCCGCCGGGAAACTTCCGCTCATCGTCCGCCTCGAGTCCAAGGACGGCGCCGTCATCGCCGAAACAGGCGTCGAGGCCTCCAGCCCCGCGGAATGGCGCAAACTCACCGCCACGCTCACCGCCGGCCAGACCGTCGCCGACGCGCGTCTCGTCGTGCTCGCCAAGGCGCCCGGCCTGATCGCCCTCGATGAGCTGTCCATCTTTCCCCAAAACACCTTCAAGGGCCGCAAAAACGGTCTCCGCGCCGACCTCGCTCAAACCATCGCCGACCTGAAGCCGAAGTTCATGCGCTTCCCCGGCGGCTGCCTCGCCCACGGCGACGGTATCCCCGACATGTATCGTTGGAAAGACACCGTCGGCCCGGTCGAACAGCGCAAACAACTGCCCAACATCTGGCGCTACCACCAGAGCATGGGCCTCGGTTACTTCGAGTATTTCCAGTTCTGCGAGGACATCGGCGCCAAGCCCCTTCCCGTCGTGCCCGCCGGCGTCACCTGCCAAAACTCCACCCGCACCCGCGGCACCGGCCAGCAATGCCTCCCGCTGGAGGATATGCCCGCCTACGTGCAGGAGGTGCTCGACCTGATCGAATACGCCAACGGCCCCGCCACCTCGACGTGGGGCGCCAAGCGCGCCGCCGCCGGCCACCCCGCCCCCTTCGGACTCCGCCACATCGGCGTCGGCAACGAAGACCACATCACCGACGGCTTCGAGCAGCGCTTCAAGATGATCCACGACGCGGTCAGGGCGAAGCACCCCGAGATCGTCGTCATCGGCACCGTCGGCCCCGCCCCGGACGGCCCCGACTTCACGCGCGGCTGGAAATTCGCGGACGCCGAGCGCGTCGCCATGGTGGACGAGCATTACTACAAGGCGCCGCAATGGTTCTGGGAAAACCTCTCGCGCTACGACTCCTATGATCGCGCCAAGCCCCACGTCTACCTCGGCGAATACGCCGCCCACGACGTCAAGCGCCGCTCCACCCTTCGCGCCGCCCTCGCCGAGGCCGCCTGTCTCACCTCGCTCGAACGCAACGCCGACGTCGTGCGCTTCGCCTCCTACGCCCCGCTCCTCGCCAAGCGCGGCCACACCCAGTGGACCCCCGACCTGATCTACTTCAACAACACCGAGGTCTTCCCCACCCTCAGCTACGAGATCCAAAAACTCTTCGGCAACAACAGCGGCGACCACTGGATCGAATCCCGCCTCGCGCCCGCCGCCGGCGCCGGGCTCCCGACCGATCTCGCGTATTCATCCGTTCGCGACAGCGCCACCGGCGACGTGATCCTCAAGATCGTCAACGGCGCCGCCTCCGCCCGCCCGCTCCGGCTGGATCTCCGCGGCTTCCCCCGCCTGCCCGCGCAGGCGACGCGCATCGTCCTCGCCCACGCCGACGCCGATGTCGCCAACGAGGACGGCCGCCCGCCCGCCGCGAGCCCCCAGTCCGCCTCCATCACGGTCACGTCCGCCTTCGACTACGAGGCGCCCGCCCACTCCCTCACCCTTTTCCGCATCGCCTCGCGTTAACACCATGCGCCTTCGCGCCCTGCTCGCCTCCGTCCTGCTCGCCTCCGTCTCCCTCGCCGGCGACTCCGGCGGCTACCTCCTGGCCACCTTTGGCGGCGCCCCGTCCGCGCCGGACGAGCAGATCTACTTCGCCCTGAGTCGCGACGGCCGCTCCTGGCGAACGCTCAATCCCGACCACCCGGCCCTCGTCAGCCAGATCGGCGAAAAAGGAGCGCGTGACCCCTTCCTCATTCGCTCCCCGGACGGTCGGAAAACCTACCTCATCGCCACCGATCTCTCCATTCGCCTAAAGCCAGGCTGGAAGCGTGCCGTCACCAGCGGGAGTCGCTCCATCCTCGTCTGGGAATCCGCCGACCTGGCCACCTGGTCCGGGCCCCGTCTCGTCAAAGTCGCGCCCGACGACGCCGGTTGCGCCTGGGCCCCCGAGGCCACCTACGACGAAGAAAACGGCGACTACCTCGTCTACTGGGCCTCGACCACCGCCGGGGATGATTACTCCAAACACCGCATCTGGGCCGCGCGCACCAAGGACTTCGTCACCTTCGGCGAGCCCTTCGTTTTCCTCGAGCGCGACCACCCGGTGATCGACACCACCATCATCCGAGAAAACGGCCGCTACTATCGATTCACCAAACACGAACGCCGACGCTCAATCTTTCTCGAAACGAGCGCCCGGCTCGCTGGTCCCTGGACCGACATCCCATCCTTCTCCCTCGCGAACGGCGCCGGCTATGAGGGCCCCGCCTGCTACGCCCTCGCGCCCTCCGCCGAGGGCCGCCCCGGCTCCTGGTGCCTCCTGGTCGACTATTACGCACAGGGGACCGGCTACGCGCCCTTCGTCACCCGCGACCTCGCCGGTGGCAAATTTGAACCGGCCGCCGACATCACCTTCTCGGTCAAAACCCCGCACGGTTCCGTGCTGCCGATCTCCGAAGAGGAGTTCGCCCGCGTGCAAAGCGCCTACGAATCGCCGGCCGCCGCCGCTCCCGCCGACTACGAAAACCCGCGCGCGCTCAGCCGCGGCACCCAACCGCCGCACGCGACGATGACGGTATTTCCCGACCGGGAAAGCGCCGCAAAAGCCACGCACCGCACCGACTCGCCCTTCCATCGCTCGCTCAACGGCGAATGGAACTACCTCTGGCTGCCCAAACCGTCCGCCGTTCCCGAGGGCTTCTGGAAACCCGATTTTTCCACCGCCTCCTGGACCACGATCCCGGTGCCGGCGAACGTCGAGCTCCACGGCCACGGCATCCCGATCCTCGAGAACATCAATTACCCCTTCCTCAAGGTCGGCCAGAAGCCCACGCCGGATCTGGCCGGCAAGGTCCCCGCGAACGACAACCCGGTGAGCCTCTACCGCCGCGCCTTCACCGTTCCTCGCGACTGGACCGGCCGACGCGTGCATCTCGTGTTCGACGGCGCGGACTCATTTCTCCGAGTCTGGCTCAACGGCCGCGAACTCGGCTTCAGCAAGGACAGCCGCACCCCCGCCGAATGGGATATCACCGACTTCGTGCAGCCCGGCGAAAACCTGCTCGCCGCGCAGGTGCTCCGCTGGAGCGACGGCTCGTGGCTTGAGGACCAGGACTACTGGCGCCTCAGCGGCCTCTTCCGCGACGTGTATTTGTGGGCGCCCGCGCAACAGCATGTGCGCGACTTCTTCATCAAGCCGGAACTCGATGCGAACTACCGCGACGCGACGCTCTCCGTCGAAGCCGAGCTGACAAACTCCACCGCCACGCCGGCGTCGCTCACGCTCTCCGGAGTGCTCCGCGACGCTGACGGCCAGACGATAGCGCAGCTCGCCCAGCGGAAAGTCGAGGTCCCCGCCGATCAATCCGCCCCTGCTAAACTCTCCGTGAACATCGTCGATCCCGCCAAGTGGACCGCCGAGACGCCCAATCTCCACCAGCTTCAACTCACGCTCAGCGACGCCGCGGGAAAAGTGCTCGAGGTCATTCCACAGCGCGTCGGCTTCCGCAAGGTCGAGATCCGCGACGGCATGCTGCTCGTGAACGGCAAGCGCGTGCTCATCAAAGGCACCAACCGCCACGAGCACGACCCCGACACCGGCCACATGATGACCGATGAGCGCATGCGCAAAGACATCGAGCTCATGAAGCGGCTCAACATCAACGCCGTCCGCCTCTCGCACTACCCCAACCACTACCGTTTCTATGAGCTTTGCGACGAATACGGCCTCTACGTCGTCGACGAGGCCAACATCGAGTGCCACGGTGCCTGGCAGGGTAAGCTCGACTTCGCCAACAAACCCGAGTGGGCACCCGCCATCATGGACCGCTTCGTCCGCATGGTGGAACGCGACAAAAACCACCCGAGCATCATCATCTGGTCGCTCGGCAACGAGTCCGGCCGCGGCGCAAATTTCGTGGCGAGCCACGACTGGTCGAAACGCCGCGACCCCTCCCGCCCGGTGCAATACGAGGGCGAGGTCCAATACAATCCGCAGCGCGCCGGAAACCACACCGACATCGTCTGCCCGATGTATGCGCCGCCCGACAAGATCCCCGCCTATCTCGCGTCGAGCCCGACGCGTCCCTTCATCCTCTGCGAATACGTCCACGCCCAGGGCAACAGCAACGGCGACGTCCGCGCGTATTGGGACCAGTTCTACCGTAAGGACAGCCGAGCCCAGGGCGGCTTCATCTGGGACTTCGTCGACGCCGGCATCCGCGCCCCGCTGCCCAAGGAGCTCATCGGCAAGCCCGGCCGCGCCATGCTCCCCTCGCTCGTAGGCGACCCCGCTCTGAAAAAGGGAAAGATCAACCAGGACTGGTTCTTCGCCGTCGGCGGCGACTTCGGCCCCTCGAGCACGCCCAGCGACGGCACCACCGTCTCCGACGGCATCGTCGACAGCGATCGCAACATCACCAGCGACGCGCTCACCATGTCGAAGGTCTATCAGGACGTCGCCGTCGCGCTGCCGACCACCGGCGATCCCACCCGCATCGCGGTGACGAACTGGAGCTCGTTCCGTTCCCCCGCCGACTGGCTGCTAGGCGAATGGCGCCTCCTCGCCGGCGAGAAGATCGTCCAGCGAGGCCCGCTGCCCGCGCTCGATGTGCCACCCGGTGGCGAGACGCGCGAATTCGCTCTCGACGTGAAGCCCTTCGCCCGCAAACCCGGCGTGGAATACCACCTCGATTTTTCGTTCCGCCTCCGCAAGGCGACGCCCTGGGCCGAAAAAAACTTCGAGATCGCCTGGGAACAGCTCCCGCTCAACTCGCCCGTCTCCGCCGCCAAGCTCGCCGCCGCCAAAGGCCGCGCACTCTCGGTCGACGGCGACACGGTCAAGGGCGCGGATTTCGAGATCGTTTTCGACCGCGCGTTCGGCGCGATGAAATCATGGAAACTCGGCGGCCGCGAACTGCTGCTCGCCGGTTTCCGTCCGGACTTCTGGCGCGCTCCGAACGAAAACGACCGCGGCAACCAGATGATCCGCAGGAACGCCGTCTGGCGCCACGCCGGCCGCGACTGGTCGCCCTCGACGAAGGGCTTCGAGCCCACGCCGGAGGGCGGGGCGAAAGTCGCATTTTCCGGCGCTCTGCGGCAGGATGCCGGAACCTGCGAGGTCACCTACTCCATCCGTCCCGACGGCTGGGTCGAGGTCGGCTATCGGCTCGCGCCCAAGTCCGGCCTGCCCGACATCCCGCGCGTCGGCATGGTCGCCGAGCTGTCCCCGGAATACGGTCGCGTCACCTGGTTCGGCCCCGGTCCCATGGACACCTATTCGGACCGCAAGGAAGCCCGCGTCGGCCTCTACTCCGGCACGGTCGCGGAGCAGTTCACACCCTACCTCATGGTGTCCGAATCGGGCAACAAAGCCGACGCACGTTGGATCGCCGTGACCGACGCCGACGGCGTCGGCCTCCTCGCGGTCGGCCGGCCCCTGCTCAGCGCCACCGCCTCGCTCTACACCTCCGAGGCGCTCACCGCGCCGCGCGACATGAAGGTCAACTACCCGCCACACTCGGCGATCCGCGCGCGAGGCACGGTCCTCAACCTCGACCTCGTCCAACGCGGCCTGGGCGGCGACGACAGTTGGGGCGCCATGCCGCACGCGAGGTTCCTGCTGAAGACGGATCGCGACTACGCCTACGCTTTCGTTCTTCGCCCCCTTACCGGCGGCAAACCGGATTTGGCCAAGGAGGCGCGGCAAACCTTCGCGTGGTGAGCCGGTCCCGTGGATTTTCCGCGTCCCATCTTTCCTCTGGCGCTTATCGCCCCGGAATCTCGCTTATACCCACATGCCCCTCGCTCGCCTGCTCCCACGCCTCCTCGGCCTCGTCGCCTTCGGCCTCTCGCTCGCCTCCGTGTCCCCGGCCCTGCGCGCCGCGGAGGACGCCATCCCCGGTCTCGCCGGCGTCGGCACCTGGGCCACGCGCGCCGAGTTCAAGGACATCAAGGTCGTCAAAAACGGCCGGACACTCTTCGAGAGCGATTTCTCCAAGGGCCTCGCGGGCTGGAAAACCTGGCGCGGCCAGTGGGAGATCGTCGACGGCGCCCTCCGCCAGACCAGCCTCGACGAGGACGCCCGCGCCGTGATCGGCGACGCGACGTGGAGCGACTACACGCTCACCTTCAAGGCCCGCAAACTCGGCGGCGGCGAGGGTTTCCTCGCGATCTTCGGCCTGCCCGCCCCCGACTCGGCCGAAAAATCGTTCTGGAACATCGGAGGCTGGGGCAACACCGCCCACGCCATCCAGTCGCCCGGCGTTCCCGAGACACGCAAGCGCGGCCAGATCGCCACCACCCGCTGGTATGAGGTCAAGGTCGAGCTGGCCGGCAACACCGTCCGCGCCTACCTCGACGGCACCCTCATCCAGACCGCCTCCCGTCCCTCCGACAAAGACGCCCAGCGCGAGTTTCCCCACGCCCTCGTCCCCGACATGCTCGCCGATCCGAACATCGTCGAGATAGACGGCACCTTCTACTGCTACGCCACCACCGACGGCATGGGCCAGGGCCTCTCCACCTCCGGCCTGCCCGTCGTCTGGAAATCGAAGGACTTCGTGAACTGGAGCTTCAACGGCTCCATCTTTCCCCCGGGCTTCGACGCGAAATACTGGGCGCCGAGCGCCTTGGCGAAAAACAACGGTCGCTACCATCTCTTCCCCACCCTCGACAACGAGATCACCGCCGTCGCCAGCGACTCCCCCGAGGGCCCCTTCCTCACCCTCGACGGCAAAGAAGTCCGCAAGGGCTCCGGATGGAAACCCTTCCCGCTCGGCACCGGCCACCCGATCGACGCCGAGATCTTCCGCGACGACGACGGTCAGGCCTACATGCTCCTCTCGCGCCGCCGCATCGCGAAACTAAAGCCCGACTTCTCCGGCCTCGACGGCCCCGTCACCGAGATCCGCACCAAACGCTCCGGCTACTCCGAAGGCCCCGCCCTCTTCAAACGCGACGGCATCTACTACTACCTCTACACCCTCGGCGGCAGCGAGGCCTACCAATACGCCTACATGACGAGCCGCGTCTCGCCCATGGGCCCCTGGGAATCGCCCGCGCAGGACATCATCTCCACCACCGACAAGGCCCAGGGGATCTACGGCCCCGGCCACGGCTGCTTCTTCAATCTCCAAGGCACTCCCCGCTGGTTCTTCGTCTACCTCGAATACGGCCGATCCAGCACCAACCGCCAGATCCTCGCCGCCGAGATGCGGTTCAACGCCGACGGTTCCATCCAGCCGATCCAGCTCTCGGCCAAGGGCGTCGGCACCCTCCGCGACGACCCCGCCTACGCCAAGCCCAACCTGGCCCTCGGCGCGACCACGTCCGCCTCCTCCACCCTGTCCGATCAACGCATCCCGCCCGCCGCCGATCCCACGCTCAACCGCATCGAGACCTTCGCGCCCGCCAACGCCGTCGACGCCTCCAACGGCAGCCGCTGGATGGCCGGCGCCGACGACACCCGGCCGTGGTATCAAATCGACCTGGGCAAGACCCGCCGCGTCGCGCGCACCGAGCTTTATTTCGTCAAGCCCACCGTCGGCCACGCCTACCGCCTCGAATCCTCGACCGACGGCCAAAAGTGGAAAATCGTCGGCGGCCACGACGACGTTCGGATCCGCTCCCCGCACACCGACGAGAAAATCGGCCGCGCCCGCTACCTGCGCGTCACCTTCCTGCAAGGCGCGCCCGGCCTCTGGGAATTCCGCGCCTATTGATCCGGCCGACACGCCCGGCCGCCGGCCCCGCCCCATGCCCAGACCGATCGCATCCCTCGCGTTGCTCCTCGTGCTCTCGACCGCGATCGCGTCCGCCGCGCAGCCATCGGTCGAACATCCCGCCGCCAAGACCGCCCCGCCGCCCGCCGTGCATGCCCCCGGCTGGCCGCGTTGCATCCTGCCCGGCGACTACCCGGACCCGTCCATCCTGCGCGACGGCGACGACTACTACCTCACGCACTCGCCCTTCTACTACACGCCCGGCTTTCTCATCTGGCACTCGAAGGATCTGGTCAACTGGCGCCCCGTCGCGCGGGCCATGACCGAGGTCGTCGGATCCGCCATGGCGCCCGACCTCGTGAAGGTCGGCGGAAAATACCACCTCTACTTCCCCGCCGCGGGCAAAAACTGGGTCCTCGTCGCCGACGATATCCGCGGCCCGTGGAGCAAACCCGTCCGCCTCGAGGTCGGCCGCATCGACCCCGGTCACGCCGTCGGCGAGGACGGCAAACGCTACCTCTTCGTCTCCGCCGGCGGCCGCGTGCCGCTTTCCGACGACGGCCTCTCCGTCGCGGGCAAGCTCGAGGACGTCTACGCCGGCTGGGACTACCCCTCCGACTGGAAAACCGAGGGCATGTATCTCGAGTCGCCCAAGATTTTCCGTCGCGGCGATTACTTCTACATGGTCTCCGCCGAGGGCGGCACCGCCGGGCCCGCGACCAGCCACATGGCCGTGGTCGCCCGTTCCAAAAGCATCCACGGACCGTGGGAAAACTCGCCGCACAATCCGCTCGTCCACACCTACGGCGCGGACGAACGCTGGTGGTCGAAAGGCCACGGCACCGTGGTCGACGACGTGAAAGGCCACTGGTGGCTCGTCTACCACGCCTACGAAAAAGGCCGCTACCCGCTCGGCCGCCAGACGCTCCTCGATTCCCTCGACTGGACGGACGACGGCTGGCCCGTTCTCGCCCGCGCCCCTCATCCGCTTCCGGCCGGAGGCGACGCCGGCGAAAACACCGGCGCGGATCTGCCGCTTTCCGACGATTTCACGGGACCGTCCCTTGGACTGCAATGGACGTCCTGGCGCGACCACGCCGGCGTCTCCCTTCACGACGGCTCGCTCCTGCTCGAAGCCAAGGGTTCCGACCCGCGCGACGGCCGCCTCCTTCTGGCCACCGCGACCGACGCCGCCTACGATATCCAGGTCGAGGTCGCCCTCCCCGCCGGGGATCGCGCGGGCGGCGGACTCGTGCTTTTCTACAACGAAAAAGCCTTCGCCGGCATCGTCGCCGACCGCCGGGGTCTCACCCTCCATCACGACGCCGCCCGCTCCGAGCGACGCCCTTGGCCCGTCGGCGATCGCGTTTTCCTCAAGATCTCCCAGCGCGGCGATCGTTGCTCCTTTTTCATCAGCCCCGACGGCGCGCTGTGGACCGGACTTCTCTCCGACGTGGACGTGTCCGGCATGCACCACAACGCCTTCAAGGGCTTCTTCGCCCTCCGCCCCGGTCTCGTCGCCACCGGCTCGGGACAGGTCGGCTTCGATACCTTCCGCTACCAGGCCCGCCCTTGAGGCCGGCGGCGCGTCCGTCCGACCGCGAAGCGGGCATCGTCGCCGAGTCTCCGCCGCTCACCGCCACCGGGCCGGCAAAAGCGTGAGGCAGGACTCCCTCGGCTCGCCGCGACTCCGCATCAGCTGCTCGGCGAGCAGATCGACGGCCTTGGCGCCCAGGCGCTCCTGGCCCTGGTCGATGCCTTCGCCGGACGACGCCTCCGGCGCAGAATCCAAGTCGTAACAGGGAATCGGATACCGCGGGCGCCGGTCCGATCCGCTCAGCACCACGTCGATCCGCTCCGTCTCCACCCAGCGCCGAAACGCCTCGCCGTGCTCGTGCTCGAGCACGAAGGGAGGCGGCGCATCCCCGCCGCACGTCCAGGCGACGCGAAAGCCCGCCTCCCAGCGCCGACGCGCCTCCTTCGACTCGCTCGCGCGCAACAACAACCCCGGACGCTGGTATCCCCGCCCTCCCACGCGCGCCAACGCCCGCGTCAGCGCGTCGAGAGGGTCGACGCACACCGCTCCGATTCCCGTCGCCACGGCCGCGAGGCCGATCACCACCGCATTAAACCGGCTCCAATCGACCCGTCGCATCTGCCCGTCGTCCTCCGGGGCGAAAACCAGCACGCCGTCGACGCCGCGATGAGCGAGGATTTCCGAGAGCTTCTCCGGCAGGTAGCCTCGCTGCCCAAGGGTGATCTCCTCGGTGCGAAAGCCCAGCTCGGCCGCGCGTTCCGCGATACCCGCCATCGCCCGCCGCTGCGCGCGCTCCGTCTCCCGCGCCGGCAAGGCCCGAGGCTCGAGCCGCAGCACCGCCAGCACGCCGCGAAAAACCCCGCCGCGCGCCCGCCTCAGCTCGCCCATCACCGCGCTCGCCAGCGGATTCAGCCGATAGCCGCTCGATTCCGCGAAGCTTCGCACCCGCTCGCGCGTGCTCGGCCGCACCCCGGGCAGGCCGCGCAGCGCCGCGGAGACGGTGGAGTGGGACACGCCGAGGTCGGCGGCCAATTTGCGCAGGGAGCTCATGTCGGGTTCGGTCTCCGCCTCGCCGCCGCGGTCACGCGACGATGCGGACGAAAAACCCGGAGTCTCCCGACCGGCGAAGCCCGGGGCACGCCCGCGGGTGCGTTACCTATAAACCACCCGCGCCGGCGAAACCGCCGACGCGGAAAAGCCGGGCGCCGCGCCTACTCTTGGGAAACCTGGACGCGCAGGAATTTCCGCGCGGCTCCGCCCATGGGGGCGGTGAAGCGGATAAGCTGCACCGCGCCGTCGTTCGAAAGCACCTCGTCGCTCCCGGCCGCGTTGGCCCATCCGTCCGCCGACAGATCCGCGCTCTCCTGCACCGTGAAGGTCAGATCGCTCGCCGCGAGAGCCCGACGATAGACGATCGAGAGCAAGGGCGCGGCGGGATCCGCGGCCGGCGTCAGCTGGTTCTCCGCCACGGTGGGATTTCCGCCAAAGGCGCGCTCCAGCAGGTTCGGAACGCCGTCGCCATCCGGATCCGCCGCGTCGCCGGAGACGGAAGACGTGTTCCAATCGTCGCCGAACCAGGCCTGTCGCCAGGCTTGGTCCGGCGTCAAAAGGGGCGTGAAAACCAGGTTCAGGCCATCCGCGTTCGCCGCCAGCGAAAAGGAGCCGTAGGCCGAGACGTCTCGGCCGGCGGGATCCAGGCTGATGTCACCGATCGTGAACGAGCCCGTGAGCGCGGAGGTGGAAACGAGCGCCCAGCTGCGCGGCTGCTTCCAGAACGCGTCGTTCAAAGCGACACCGCTGCCCGCGCGGTTGAGAACGATGTCGAGCCGCGCGCCATCCGAGATCGAGACGGGCCCGCCCGCCACCACGCGATCCGCGAGGCCGGAGTCGACGCTGTTGCCGGAGAGCTCCCACTCGAGCCGGGCCGCGCTTCCGTAGGAAAGGGCGGCGAAAGTCTGCGAGCCCACCCCGGAGCCCGGACGATGGGATCCCCGGACCGTCGAGGCGGAGGAGACCGAGCCCGTGCCGGTCAAAAGGGCGCCGGCCTCGACCGTCAACGCGCCGGCGAGGCTGCCATCGAGGCGCAAGGTGCCGCCGGCGACCGTCGTCGCGCCCGAGTAGGTGTTGGCCTCTTTCAAAACCAGGCCGCCCGATCCGGCCTTGGTCAGGCCGAAGTCGCCGGAGATGACGCTGCTCACATCGAGCGAATTGGCGGAGGCGTTGCTCCAGCTCTGATTCGCCGCGAGGACGAGCTGTCCGGTGGTGGCGATGTTCAAGGCTCCCGCGCCGGCGGCCAGGGTGATGCCGTTGACACCGAGCGAAAGGGAATGCGTGCCGCCGATGCCGACCGCACCCGATCCGTTTACCGTCAAACCTCGCACCGCGACGTCCGCGCCGAGTTGCGTCGCGCTCGCGCCGGACGCGCCCGTCGCGGAAAACACCACGTCGCTCAGGCCGTCGGGCAAGAGGGCGGGATCGACGGCTCCGGCCGCGTCCTCGGTCCAGTTGGTGTTGCCCGAGACGTTGGCGCTCCAGGTGGAGCTCAGATCGCCCTTCCAGTAGGCGGTGTTACCGCCGAGCGGCGCGCTGATCTTCAGGTTGTCCAGCGTCGACACGCCGTCGCTTTCGAAGGTGAGGTAGTTGCCCTCGCCGGTCCAGACTCCGGCGTAGTCGGTGCCCTCCGCGGCGCCGTTGAGATCGAGCGTCGCGGTGTCCGGCCCCGGCGTGGCGTCGAGCTCGCCGGTGATCGTGGCGCTGATGACGAAGGGCGAGCCCGCCGCGAAACTGCTCGTCGTGACGCGCAACTTGACGTGATACGACTCCGGCTCCGCGGGCGCGGGAACGAGGTCGAAGACGGTGTCGGCGGCGACCACGGTGGCGCCGGTGGACAGGGCTTGGAAGAAGCCGTTGTCCCGCACGAGCAGGCTGAAGTCCTTGCCCGTTCCACTCGTGTTGTAGGCCGCGCCGGTCGGCGGCGCGGATTGCCCGAGGGTCACGCCGATCCAGCCCGCGCCGTTGGTCGCGGTGTCGGAGACCGGATTGCAGTCGAACTCGATGTCCATGCCGCCGCCGGAGCTGATCGCGCCGTGGGTGAAGTTGACCCGCGGCGTGACGCACGCGTCGGGGCCGTTCAAGGACAGCCGGCCCGACGAGATGGAAACGTCGCCACCCTTCGCGTAGCTCGCGGTGAGCGTGCCGCCGAGGCCGTTGTCGTTGCGGCCGGGCTCGGTGGAGTCGTCGCGCCCGAAGCCGTCGGAAAACAGCGCCGCGCCCTCGGCGGTCGGAGACAGTTGGGAGATCAGGAGCGTGATCTCGCCTCCGTTGGGATACTCGGCGACGCCGAGGCGGGCCCAGCCGTTGTGGTTCGAGTAGGCGGTCGCCTCGACGCGCACGCTCTGCGCGCCCGGAGCCCGGAAGGTCTGCGGCACGCCGCCTTGGGAAACCCAGACCGTGTTGCCGATCACGTTGATCGTGCTGGCGGTCTGGCCGTCGTTGGAAAGCACCGGCCAAACGTAGCGCAGGGCGCCGGTGTAGCCGGCCAGCTTGGTGGCGAGCTGCACGCCGTCCGGCGTCACGGTGTAGCGTTCGGTGATGCTGCTCACTCCCGGCAGGCTGCCGGAGTAGACGACGTCGAAGACCACGCGCGAGGGAGCCTGCGAGATCGGGGTCATCGTCACCGAGGTGATCTCGGTCGAGCTCATCTGGCCGAGCGTGCGCCAGGCGCCGGTCGAATCTTTCCAGGAGACGCCGACGCCCGTGGTGATCGAGGAGGGATTGGGCGAGGTGTAGGAGGACGAGGAGAGAAGGCTGTCGCTCGGCCCCAGCTGCGGCGGCACGCCCTTGACGTGCACGCGATTCAGGCCGGTCGCGTCGTAGTGGGTGTCTGCGATCGTATCGAGCTCGACGTAGGTGCCGCCGGCGTTGGCGAAGACCTTGTCGACACCCGGCACGTGGAAAACAAAACCGCCCGTGTCCGCCGGCGCGGGTTGCTCGGCGACATCCTCCGACGACGCCGCGTATTCGTAGGCGGTGGCGAGCATCGCCATCGGCAGCAGGTTATACTGCGAGTGATACGAGTAGCTCTCGTAGGCGTGGCGCGAGGCCGGGTTGACCCAGTTCTTCACCACCTGCATCTCGCCGCTCGGGCGAACCCAGCGGAACATCGAGGAGAGCGCGAGGTGCGCGCCGCGCTTGTAGGCGGCCGCCAGCCGCAGATCCCCGGCGGCCTCCGCCTTCGCCGCGTAGATCTCGTAGGTGACGCACTGCTCCGCCTCGTTCCACTGGTGGTGCGCCGAGCGTCCGCCCGCGGGCAACTCGCCCCAGGGCGATTGCATGAAGAGGCTGGAGATCGCCGCGCGCCCAAGCGCCTGCTTCACCTCCGTGCTGTAGGGGCCGGAATACCCCTGCTCGATCGCGTCCGCCAAAAAGATACGCGGGAAGTGATCGTAGGGCATCGGCCCCTCCATGTAGAGGCCGTAGGGCGACGTGAAATGGCGCCCCTGCGCCGCCCAGCTCTCCGCCACGTAGCCGTTGCTGGCCGGGCGGATGCCGAGCTTCTGGAGCAGCGCCTCGCCGCACGACGAGACGATGTTCCAGTTCATGCTGCCCATCGCCTGCCGGTAGATGGCGTAGGGATCGTAGTTGAGGTTCGATTCCCAGGTCGCGGCACGCGTGGCCGTCACATAGGGCTTCAACAGCATCAGGCCGTGTGCGAGCATCGGCGGGTAAAAGTCCTCGTGCCCTCCGGCGGCGAGGCGGGCCTTCAGGCGCGCCGTGGCCCAGTCCATCGCCTTGGCCGCCGGCTCGATCAGATCGCTGCGCCCGGCGTAGGCGACCAACACGCCCGCCGCCTGCGCGAAGGCCGGCGTGCTGTATTGGATCTCGGAGTTGGCGTAGGGGTCGATGAGCGCGCCGCTGCTGTTCTGCTTCGTCTTCCAAAAATCGATCTCGCTCGCGATCAGACGCAGGTAATCCGCGCGCGTCAGACCGGTGGACTGGAAATTACCCGTCGTGGCGCCGGCGAAGGCGTTGATCAGCGCCGTCGTCGGGTCGGACGAGAACACCGAGCTTTGCCACTCGCTCACCGGGGAGCTCTCGACGAAGGGCGTGATGTCCGCCGCGGCCGGCTCCAGCGTCAGGGCGTTCACCACCCAGTTGTTCGCGGTCGAGCTGAAGGTGATGTCCAAGGTGCCGGTATGCGTCACCGTGGCGGAGAGTTGCAGGTATTGGCCCGTCTTCGGCGCCATCGTGGGCAGCGTGCCGGCCCCCGGCACGCTCACCGTGATCACGTGATCGCCGTAGGAGGCGTCGCCGCACAGGACCTTCATCAGGTAGCGGCCGGCCGGCAGCCCGCTGACACGAAAGGTCAAAGTCGCGCCCACCGTGTTGTTGAAAACGAAATCGCGACGCAGGTCCTCGGGCACTCCGCGGTCGCGCAGCAGGAGTCCCGTGGTCGCGGTCCAGCCGTAGCCGCGGGTGGCGTTGTAAGTCGCGGTGTTGTCGACCGCCAGGTAACCCGCCGCCGAGGTCGCCGCGCCGAAGTCGAATTTGTAGGAAGTCGCCTGCGCCGCGGCGCCGCTCGCTCCGGCGATCGCCAGGGCGGCGAAGACAAGGGCCCGCGACAAGACGGCGGGGCAAAAGCGCTTGGGGAAACAGGCGGTGTTCATCGTTTCTTTTTCCGGAGCCTCGAGGGAACCGGCGGGGCGGGCGCTTGGCGGCGCTTCCCGCCGGAGGGGTGAGGCAGGAACCAAGAAATGCCGCCGCCCCGCCCGCGCGACGAGCGACAAGCCCCGCGGGATGGGTTTAAGGTAGACCACCCGCGTTCCCGTTCACGCCCGCCACCCCGCCGGTTCGCGAAGGAACGAACTGGCGCCACGCCGCCCCGCGGGCTTCCTTTCCCGCCCCGATGCCGCTTTCCACCGACCTCTTCGACTACGACCTGCCCGAGCGCCTGATCGCCCAGGCGCCCGCCGCCCGCCGCGACGCCTCGCGCCTGCTCGTCGTCCACCGGACCGAGCGCCGCATCGAGCACCGCGTCTTCGCCGACATCGGCGACTACCTCCGCCCCGGCGACACCCTCTTCCGCAACAACGCCGCCGTCCTCCCCGCCCGCCTCCTCGCCCACCGCCCCACCGGCGGCGCCGTCGAGTGTCTCCTCCTCCGACCCGCCGCCTCCGGGAACGAAAACGACTGGTGGTGCCTGCTCCGCCCCGGGAAAAAACTCCCCGTCGGCGCCACCTTCGGCATCGCCGGCGCCTTCACCGGCACCGTCCGCGAGAAAGACCCCGAGGGCGCCGCGCGCGTCACCTTCGTCTGCGAACCCGCGCCCGACGGCTCCGCCTGCGACATCGTCGCCGCCGCCAACAGGGTCGGCGAGGTGCCGCTCCCGCCCTACATCGAGCGCCAGCATACGCCCGAGGAACGCGCCGCCGATCTGGAGCGTTACCAGACGGTCTACGCCGACCGCGCCCGCCAGGTGGCCGCCGCCGCGCCGACCGCCGGCCTCCACTTCACCCCCGAACTCCTCGCCCGCCTCCAGTCCGCCGGCGTCCGCGCCGCCGACCTCACGCTCCACGTCGGCCTGGGCACCTTCAAACCCATCGCCACCGCCACCGTCGAGGAGCACGCCATCCATCGCGAGATCTACGAGATCCCGCCCGCCACCCAGGCCGCCGTCCTCGCCCCCGCGCCCGGCACTCGCCGCGTCGCCGTCGGCACCACCAGCGTCCGCACCCTCGAGGATTTTCTCCGCAAGCATCCCGCCGGCGCGCCCGCCTCCGCCCGCCCCGTCCTCGACGAAGCCGCCATCTACCTTTACCCGCCCACCCGGTTCGCCGCCGTGGACGCCCTCGTCACGAACTTCCATCAGCCGCGTTCCACCCTCCTCTGCCTCGTCAGCGCCTTCCTCGCCCCCGGCTCGACCGACGGGATCGCCTGGCTCAGGGAGATCTACGCCGAGGCCGTCGCGCGCGAGTATCGGTTTTTCAGTTACGGCGACGCCATGCTCATCCTCTGACGCGCGGGGGAGC
>JACCEA012034364.1_pt1 | contig 48005 bp, 42 predicted proteins | sample 7449851 | NCBI WGS metagenome assembly JACCEA01 (sample SAMN15323453, study PRJNA562643) | freshwater metagenome | isolation source: river surface water | place: USA:Blue River Watershed | collected 2017-08-18 | reverse complement strand
CATTAAATTCTATAAAACCACATAGTGAATGTATTAATAAGATTAATGATGCTATTAGATCATATGTTAGTATTGATGAATATTTAAATATATATAAGCGTGATAATAAATATAAATATGTTAAAAAGCGTAAAGATGAACGTAAAAAACCAATTGCTATGTTAGAGGAAGGTGCTTTATTAGAAGAAGAAACTCCTATTATTAAAGAAGAAAAACCACAACCTCAAATAGTATTTGAAGAAGAAGATAATTCCGCTTTAATTAAAAAACCTGAAGAACCACAAATTAATGCTTTACCCGAAGTATTAGAAGAAGAAGAAATAATACCAGTCAAAGCAAAACCTAGAAGAAGAAAACCTGTAGTTAATTTAGTTGAAGAAGAGGAAGAGATAGAAGTACCAGTTAAAAAAGAAGAAGTTATAGTTAATAAACCATTTGTAGCTGAACCAAAAGAAGAATTTGAAGAAATTATTCCTATTGTTAGAAAGCGTAATCTAACAAAGAAAAAAGTAGAAATACGTCCACAAGAACGAAAAAAACTAACAAGAAAAGCACTTCCTACTAATTTAATATTAGAAGAAGTTGATGAACTATAAAAAAAATAATATTATAACTATTTTTAATATTATTTACTAATTATTATTTATTATTTACTAATTATTATTTATTATTTATTTAAGCAAAAGGATCATAATCATCTGTCTTTGCCATCTCCTCTTTCTTAATATTAATTACATTATTCTCAATTGTTAAATTATCAATACTACACTTATCATTCTTATCTTCATTAGCTCCTAAAAATGCCTTAGCAATCTCATCTGCTTCATCCATTACTTTATATTGTGTTGTCTCTTGTAACTTCTGCATTTCTGTAATATCTAATATAACTTGGAAAGCACTTGTTCCAAAGAAACCTTCTTGACCACACATTACATTTGCAGATACACCACGCATAGTATCTAATTCAGCATGTCTAGCAGCCTTTAAGAACATTTCAGGTGTCTCCTCAAATGATGCTTTAGCAATAGGACCAATATTATCATTATTAATACCATGTCTAAAGATTGATATTAATTTGTGACTAAAAGACATTCTATCACAAAGAAGTGCCATATGATGGAAATTTACATATCCACCATCAAACTCTAAAACATCTGCTAACTCATTAATAATTGCTTGTCTAGCAGCTTCAATACCTAAAACATGATATATTTCAATAATATCATTACTAAATGTACGAGTAGAATCAATATAATCAAGACCTAAAACATCTAACATATTAGTGCCAATAGTATCTAATACCCAAATTTCTTGTTTTTTATATGTTCCTGATTTTTCTACTAAATTGTCTTTAATCTTACGCATAATAACCTTATCAATATTTTTAACTCCTCTAATTACTGTGTTATTTAGTAATTGATCTTGGAAATTCTTAAGAATATAAATTTGGTCTGACTGATCAAGAGGATTAATTTTAGCCTTTTTAGAACCACTACCTTGTTTAATAACATTTTCCATTCTAATTCTAAAAATAAGTTTATCTGAGTTAAAATCTGAATAAACACAACTAATATCTGAACCATAAGCATTAGAAAGTGTAAAATTAATATCGTCCATTGTAATACTTTTTTCTAACATAATTTCAGCATCCATTTCCATTCTTAAAATCCATTTAGACTTATCACCCATGTTAGTCATAGATTCTTGATTATTACATTCACTAAATATATCATCAAATTCTTTATATTGAGCCATTAATGCTTTATCTTCTTCAATTAAAGTATTCATATCATCTGGATCAAAACAAACTTCAACTGACTTTACTAATTCCTCTAATTTAGTGTATTCTAACATATACATAATAGAATGTGCCTTTTCTTTATCAATTTCATCTTCAGGTTTAATATATACAGTTAATGAAGGATTTTTAATACTTTCAGATAAAGATAAGATTTCTTCAATTCTTGGAACACCACGAGTTACATTTGATTTAGATGCTACACCCGCATAGTGGAAAGTATTAAGAGTATTATGGACAATAATACCACTTCCGATCATAAAAGTTTGATTAGCAGGTACAGTAAAGTCATAAACATATTCTTTTTGATTAGGAGTAATGATTTCAATATTTATAATTTCATCCCAAACAACATTTGAATCTGCTGCTTGTTTTAAAATATCTAGTTCCGCTTTAATTAAATCTTTATCTTCTTCATTTCTACGGTCTATTTCATTTGAAAATTCTTCAATATATTTTTGTAATGTTCTTCTACCAATACTATCCTTTTTACTCCATCTACCATATGTTCTACTTTGACCAGGTAATTTAAGAATTTTACCACACTTAGCAATAATATCACCTAATCCATTAATTTTGTCAATTTCATCTGATAAATTATGTGCGTCAGTGCGCTCAATATATTTTACCAAATTCATCAACTTTTCACTATGTAAAGTTGAACCAATATTATCTTCATATAGCTTAGCATATTTAGCACTAATGTTTAAATTATAAATTGGTTCACCTTTTACAGTTTGAACTTTAATAGATGTAAAGATGTCAAAGTAATTAAACATTAATGACAAATCATTAATTAACTTATAACTTCTACTACAAGCTCTAATTTGATGGTGTTTTTCATCACATTGAAAGTTTCCATCACCATCCATATAACCTTGTAATAATCCAGCTTTAAATTCATTAGGTGCTAAGAAAGCAAAATCAGGAACTATTTTAACAAATGAACCAGTTTTACAAGTATTAATAAGAAATTCTGCTAATTCTTTGTGGTTAAATCTAGTTGAAATAGAAGGTCCATATTCACCTTTGTATTCTCTTGTTACTGCTTCTTTACAAAATCTACTAGCAATTTCTTTTACATTATTAATATAATGTTGATCAATATTTGTAATTGTAATTTGATTATTATTAATATTTCCTTCTGCTAAATATGCACCAATAAACCAACCAAATAAATTATCTAGAACATATTCTTTATCACCAATTATTATTTTATCATTTATAAATGTATTATCAATATGTTTAGATACAGGAATACGCATTCCTTCTTTTAAATTAGCACCAGTAATTGGAACAACTTTTTGGCTCTCTTTATCACGAATTAAGTGTGAATGACTTAGAGTTGTAGTTACTTGACGTCCACTCTTAGTAGTAACTTTTACTAAGTTACCATTTACTGGATGACGACTTACATGTGAAATTCTATTCCAGTGTGTTTGTTCTTTCTCATCTACACCTACTATATAATATTCGTCTTCTAATCCTTCTAATAATGTCTCAACACTGTCTACATGACCAGTATTAAATGTTTTGTCAATATTTTCATTAATTAGACGATCACATAGTTCGCCAATTTGTTCTGAGACCATAGAAATATTTTTTGTTTTATTATTTATTTTTACACACCTAATATGCTCACAATATACTATCGACATCTGGGTTGTCGGTTCACCAATACTTTGGGCAGCAATCATGCCAACCATTTCACCAGGAGATACAATTGCTCTTTTATAGTTAAGTACAACAGTCTCAATAAGAATTTCTAATGCTTTCTTATTAAAACGCTTTACTACTAATAAATCCTTAGGAGATAAGTAGTAATAATATAATACTTCAAATAACTTATTTGGTTTAGCATATTTAATTCTATTTAACATATTAAAACCATTTTCAATCATTTCCATTGCTTCAAAAGGTGTAATATCTACTAATGAATTATTGTTAAGGCCTTGTTGACCAATAATATTTTGAATAATATAATCAAAAGCTACTGGAACTCTAACAATTCTATCATCTTTATTCTTAAAGATAAGCTTAATAATATCATCACGTGCTTGAATCATAAAGTTTGTATATTTTTGTGCTTTTTCATTATAATCTTCAATTTGTTTTCTATATCTAGTTAAAGCATTCTTTACAAACATTGCTGATAATACTTTAGTTTTTGCATCTTCTGTTGGCATATTATAGTGAGCATAAATATCTTGAATACTCATGCCTACAATTGGAATATCTTGGTTTTCTACTTTTACTGGATCTACTGAATCATCACCATAAGTAAACTGAATTACTTTACTCTTATTATTACGAACAGTCATATCATAAGTAACCATTAAATCTTCCATACCCTTAATAAGTCTTCTTTGAATATAACCAGTAGTAGAAGTCTTTACAGCAGTATCAATTAAACCAATACGACCACCCATAGCGTGGAAGAATAATTCTTGAGGTGTTAAGCCATTAATATATGAGTTTTCAACAAACCCTCTTGCTTCAGGTGAATCATCATACTTAGTATAATGAGGTAATGTTCTATGTTCAAAACCATATGGAATACGCTTACCATCTACGTTTTGTTGTCCTAAACAGGAAATCATTTGTGAAATGTTAAGATCTGATCCCTTAGAACCAGCATTAACCATGATAACGAAACGATTATTAGGATTTAAACTTTTAAGACCAATTTTACCAGCTTCAGCAGAAGCTTGATTAAGAATATTATTAACTTGTGTTTCAAATTCTTCTACATTAGTCTTTCCTGAGTTGTTTTCAAATACACCAATTTGTGTTTGGTCTATTAAATTCTTTACATCTGTTTTTTTATTTGTAATTACTTTAACAATTTCAGTGTTAGTTTTGGCATCAGAAATTAAATCACTAATACCAACACTAAAGCCACTTGATTTCATATATTCAGTTACAACATTTTGTAAATTATCAATATAATCAGAAGCAGCCATATTACCAAAGTCATTAGTTACACGATGTAATAAACCTTTAGTACCAGAACCAAGAATACCTTTATCCATTTGACCGCGAATATAAGTACCATCTCTAATTTCAACAATGTTGTTAGAAGTATCAGATTTTTCTTTATCAGAATTAAACTGCTTATTCTTAACTTTGAGAGATAAGGGAGGAGTAATTTGACTTAAAATATCAAAGTTACTAATACTGGGTTTTTGGAGTTTATTGGTGTCAACTTTGTTAAACATCATTAATAAATTCATAGCATCTTTTTGGTTAAAGTTAATATTTTCTCTTGAAAATCTATAACATCCAAGCATACTGTCCTGAAAAATACCAATAATAGATGCGTTATTGGCTGGACTTATAATTTGATATGGCACTGCTGCCAAATTTCTTAACTCAGAAGCCGATTCTGGATCCTGAGCCATGTGAAGATTCATCTCCGATTAAATAATTTTGTTACCACATATCGTAACAAATAAATTATCTATCTACCTAATATTTCTACTAGGAGTAGACTATATCTTATGCCTCATCAAGCTGGTTAAGCTATCATTTGAGACCCACAAACGTTTAGTCGTTGAACCTTTCCCATACTCTTACCATAACGAGGTTAGGGACTTGGCTGCGGATTGCCCAATCCTTCGCTTTTTTACCATACCCGAGTTCTAATCTCGGCCATCTAAAAGTTTCCTAATAGACTTGGTAGCGATTCACTAGTTTATTAGACTAGTTAGGCTCTAGAGGGGGTTCCCGTCAATTTGAATGTGTTGCCAATTGTTTTTTTAATTCTATTATAAAATTTGTAGCATTTATTTTACTTTCATCTAATGGTATATGAACACCACCAAAATCAGCTTTACATTTATCTATATATACATACCATCCATATTGTGAACCATTTTTATTTAATGGTCTAATATATTGTTCTATATCATCATCAATATTTTTTATATTTTTAAATCTATCCATTTTTTTATCTTTAAAATAATTTATAACTCCATTTGAAACACGTTTTTTACTTTCTTCTGTATGTGTAAATACTATTCCACCATTTTTTAAGTTATAACCATTTGGATATAAGCTATTATTTTCTTTAATAAAATGTATTTCTCTATCATTAGCATCTGCTATAGAACAACACTCTATTAATTCAACATTAAAATCATCTACACCATATTTTCTTATAGCATTATTTAAATAGTGTGATTGATTTTTTTTACTTGAAAATGCTTCAGATATGTGACATCTAAATCTTCCTTCACATCCATAAGGTCTATATCTTTTATGATTTAGTATATGAGAAACAGCTTGTCCTACATATATTTTACCAGTTGAATGGTTTATAATTTTATAGATTTCACAATATCTTTCATCTGGATTATCTAAAATTGTTTTTGATAGTTCTAAATATTTTGATGGTTCCATTTGTATATATATTTATTATATTTTATCTTTAAGTTATTTTATAATTAAATTAATTAAACAATTGACTAGGGAGTAGCACTTTTTTAAAGCTCCCTGTTGGAGACAAGATGAAGTTTATCTCCGTCAAACGGTTGTTCCCCTAAGTTTCCCTAGGGGCCGGACTGTATCTTAAGCAAGCTCTGGTTGATTAGACCTTCATAGCTTACCAACACCCGTGCAGTCTCTGAATGCCTTTCATATCCTATCATAACGGATTTAGAAAGTAACACTGCGGATTGCCCATTTCAAAAACATTGTTTTTGTATACGCTACATTATTACCATACCCGAGTTCCATCTCGGCCATCTCTACCTTTCGGTTAGAGACTTGGTAGTAGTTCAACTATTTATTAAATAGTTTCGTCTTTAGGGGTTCCCCGAACATCAAGGTGTTTTGCCTTTAAAACAATAAAGTTTTTAAAGACTAGGAGGTAGCAAGTTTTTAATTCCTCCTGTTGCCAACATTGACTATTTTGAAAATAGTTTATGACCATATAACGTCATAAATTTTTTATCGGCATTGTAAGGTTTTGTCAATTAAACCCTTACCATTTATGGTAAGGCTGGAATACACCTTAAGCATCATCAAGTTGGTTAAACTATCATTTGATACCCACCTCCATCTACTCTCTGAACCTTCTCCATTCTCTTACCATAACGAGATTAGGAGCTTGGCTGCTGATTATCCAATCCTTCACATTTTTACCATACCCGAGTTCTAATCTCGGCCATCTATAAATTTCTTTAATAGACTTGGTAGTGATCAACTAGTTTATTAAACTAGTTAGGCTCTAAGGAACTTCCAGCAGTTTGGACGTGTTGCTAAACTATCTTTTAAAGATAGTATAACTAGGGGGTAGCACTTTTTTAAAGCCCCCTGTTGCTGACACAAAATCTATCAGCTACATTCATTCTAAAAGTGTCACCGCGCTTCATAATGCGCGCAATATGACACATCATACTCATTCTATGAAGAGTAGGTTGACGATTAAAGAGAATAGGATCGCCATCCATCATATGACGATGAACAATATCCCCATCCTCTAAATCCAAATTTTTTCTATCTACATAGCGCAATGTAATTGACTCACCAGTCTTGCGCTCTAAGATTTTCGCACCAGGCCACTCATCTGGACCATTTTGAACTAATTTCATTAAAAACGCACGATTAATACGATTTACTCGCACTGGATAAGTAATATTCTTAGCAATCTTCATTGGAATACCTAATTCTCTAATAGAAATATTCGGATCCGCTGTAATAACTGAACGTGCACTAAAATCTACACGCTTAGCCATTAAATTGCCTCTCATTCTACCACCTTTTCCATTTAATCTGTCTTTAATTGACTTCAATGGTCTACCAGAACGCTGGGCTACTGGTTGTGCTCCTGGAATTTTATTGTCTACTTGACTACCAATATAATATTGTAATACAGTAGACCAATCATTAATTACATGTGCAGGAGCATTGTTTTGTATTTTTTCTTGAAGAGTTTTGTTCGTTTTTATGATATTAACCAATATATGACTTAAGTCATCTTCTGATCTTTGTTGTGCATCATGTTTTACAGATGGTCTAACAGCAGGAGGTGGCACAGCTAGCACTTGACAAATCATCCAATCAGGTCTTGAAAATACAGGACTAAATCCCATAAAAGTTACATCTTCATCAGATATACGCTTAAAAATCTTTAACACCAATTCAGGTGTTAATGGAATAACAATATTTTCAACATCTTGATCTTCCGTTGCATTAGCCCATTCAGCATATAATGATGCTAAACCTTCTTTTCTGATTTTGTTAGGCTGTAAACATCCACAACCATCATGGGTATCTGCACCACAACGTCCAACTTTACTAGCTAAACTAAATACATACTTCCATCTTGCTTCAGATTGAAGCTTCATAGCCTGTTTGTATTTTTCTTTACTAATTAATAACTTACTACACTTAAAACAAACACAACGCAAAATTTTTAATATAGTGCTTAAATATTGAATATAAAAGACAGGACGAGCAAGCTCAATATGTCCAAAATATCCTGGTGTTTGCATATAGTCTAAACCATCAGTAGGACAAATAAGTCCAGGCTCTAAAACACCCATGCGAGGATCAAATAGGCCATTAATTACAGGTTTATTATTAATATAAGTATCTCTGCTAGTGATTTCGGCTACAGATCCTTTTCTAATTTCGTCAGGTGACAAAATACTGAATTGAATACCAATAATCTTTGAACAGTTCATATTCTTCATGTTTCCAGATGTTCTCGACATTTTGTTCTTATACTATTATAATAATAATTATTTATGTTATTTTATTTCAATTTTATTTTTTAATTATTAATTCAATTTTTTTTAATTTAATTAAATAAAATTGAAATATATTTAAAGATAAAATTATATACTATATAATACCTACATAACTATGCCGAAACGTGATAATAGAAAGACAAATACCAAAGCAATGGATAATAAGAGAAAGAGAAAAGTTGTCGAGTCATCTGATTCTGACTCTGATAGCAGTTATAACCCTGAATCTGATTCAGAGAATGAAATGGATGAACTTGAATATAAAAAGTTTTTAGCAAAGATGTTTCCATCAAATCATATGGATAAAAAAGTAAAGAATTTTAAAAAGGCAAAAAAAAATTTAGAAAAAGAAGAAGATGAATATGAAACTATGTCTGAAAGTGATGGCGAAACATTAGGAACAGAAGATAGTGAAGAAGAAGATGATGAAGAAGAAAATGATGAAGAAGATAATAATACTAATAAAGTAGGAAAGCCAGGTCAATTTAATATTATATTAAGTATTGGACCAGGAAAAAAGAAGGGTTCTGATATGGATGATGAAGAATCTGAACAATGGTTTAATGAAGAAGGTTGGGATAGCCAGTCAGATACTTTAACAGAAAATGAAGATGAAGAAGTTTCTGACCCAGAAGATAGTGAGTGTGATAAAGAAGAAGAAACAGAAAAACCATCAATAACAAATAAAAAAAATAAACAAATAAATCAAATAGTAACTAGGTCTAAATCTAAAAAAGATAATAATAATAATAATAATAATAATAATAATAATAATAATAATAATAATAATGAAGTAAAAGATAAAAAAGTTTTAGAAACAGAAGTTGAACTAATAAAAGCCTTAGAAGATTTACAAAAAATGGACCAAAATAATCCAATTATTAATAAATGTATTAAAGACTGTGAAGAAAAACTAAATAAAAAACGAAAGTTAGCTACTAAAAAAGAAAAAAAACAAAAGGCAAAGAATGATCGTATTTTTAGAAAGATTTTAAAGGATAAAAATACATTAAATGATTTTGAGTTCTTTGAAAAGATGGATGTAGGTGGACAAAAAAAAGTAATTAAAGAATTACGTGAAGTAAATAAGGCAACTCGTGTTCAAAAACCATATCGTTTAACATTATTAGAGTCAGATATTCCTACTGTATTTAAAGGTCATGCTATGAAAAAGATAAATGCATTACGATATATGGAGCCAGGTAGTGGTGAATATCATAAAATTAAAACTTGGATTGATGGTTTTATGCGTATTCCATTTGGAAAGTATAGTAATTTACCAATTAGTATTGATGATGGTGTTGAAAAATGTCATGATTTTATGGAAAATGCTAAAAAAGTGTTAGATGAAGCAGTTTATGGATTAAATGATGCTAAAATGCAAGTAATGCAATTTGTTGGTCAGCTTATCACAAATCCATCTGCTATTGGTTCATCAATTGCTATTCATGGCGATCCAGGTACAGGTAAAACTTCAATTGTCAAGGAAGGCATTAGTAAGATATTAGGTCGTCCATTTGCTTTTATTGCCCTTGGTGGTGCTACTGATAGTAGCTTTTTAGAAGGTCATGGCTACACATATGAAGGCTCAATGTGGGGTAGAATTGTACAAATTTTAATTGATAGTAAGTGTATGAATCCAGTAATATATTTTGATGAGTTAGATAAAATTTCAGAGACACCAAAAGGTGAGGAAATTGCTGGTATTTTAACACACTTAACTGATACTAGTCAAAATTCACAATTTCATGATAAATATTTTGCTGATATAGACTTTGATTTATCAAAATGTTTATTTATATTTAGTTACAATGATGAGTCAAAGGTAAATCCAATTTTACGTGATAGAATGTATAGAATTCAAACAAAAGGATATGATATGAAACAGAAGACTGTAATTACAAATGATTATTTATTACCTAGATTAAGAACACAAGTACGTTTTACTAAAGAAGATATTATTATGCCTGATACTACAATTCAATATATTATTGATAATTATTGTAATAAGGAAAGTGGTGTAAGAAATTTAAAGCGTTGTTTAGAAATTGTTTATACAAAATTAAACTTATATAGATTAATGAAACCTGGTTCAAACTTATTTGAACAAGATATGTCATTAAAGGTAGAGTTTCCATTTACAGTTACAAAAGATATAGTAGATAAATTAATTAAAATTAATAAAGATGCAAGTTCAAGTTCATTATATATGCTTTATGTTTAAAAAAAAATAGATTTTAAAAAAAATAGATTTAAAAAGCAGTCAATCAATTTACTATATAAACTATTAATAATTTTCAATAACAATTTAAAAATATTTTTTCATTATAATATAGTATAATGAAAAAGGAATTAGAAGTATTGTTAATAATAAAAAAAAAGTTTGAAAGTCTAATAAATACATTTAATGAAATAATTAATAGTTCAGTTGAATCAACATATTATATTAATAATTATTTTGACAAAACAAAACATAGTCAAATAAATGAATATATTGAAATGTATAATAACACATTTAATGAATCACATATACAAGAAACTATAAATGAATTAAAAAACGCGTTAGATGCTGTTAATAAAGAAATTTATGGTTTATGTGATCATTGTTTTGTAGTAGATCAAGTTGAATCAGGATTTGATAAACTAATATTAGTTTCTTATTGTGATATTTGTTCTTTAAATAAAAAAGAATAATTTTAATTAATTGGTAAAACTTGTTGAACTAACAAAAGTTTATTTCGAATTATATATATAGATGAAATAGTAAGTAATGTTAGTTCAGTTGAACTCCTTAAAATCATTGGAAAATCATTATTATAAATACTATAATAAATCCATAAACTAGAAGAACACATACTAAGTAATGAAACTATTAATGAAAGACTATTTGTGCTTTTATTTTTATATAATAAAAACATAAATATAAATCGTGAAAAAATAGAAAAAGATGTTGCTGTATATGGTAATGTATCTAACATTATATTTGTTAGATTATTAGTTTTATATTCTTTTTGTTTTTCTTCTTTTTATTTTTCTTCTTTTAATATTTTTTGTTTTTCTTTTCTGTTTACTTTTACCACCAACTAACAAATCTCTATGTAAATCTAAAAAATTAGGTATATTGGCTTCCATTAATACTTTTTCTATTCTATTATTTTCTAAATAATCAATAAAATCCATAATTTTTGTTCCCTCATCTTCATTTAATTCTTCTACATCTATATTGTTTATAAAATTTAAACCTTTTATTGCTAATTCTCTAGATAATGGTTTTATATCATCATCTACTGTATTAAACCCAATTTTTATATAATATAAAACTAATTTTGCTAATCCACCGCGACTTATAAGTGGTTCAGCTGAAAGTTGAATAATACTAGTTTCATTGTTTAAACCATTTTCTAAGGCTTTATCACTAATATATCTAACTAACTCAACTAACATTTTTAAACCATCTCCTTTTTTATCACCTATACATGAAAATATATCAATATGTAACATAAAATTATTTTTATATTCGTAATTTAAATTAAATTCAATATAACATTTTTTATTACTTATTTTTCTAAAAATATGTGTATTATAATAAGGTCCTTTTACTATTTCATAGTTACCTACAGGTATAATTTCTCCTTCTTTTAAAGATTCTTTATTTATAATTCTATTTATTTTTACATTTGTTTCATAATATATATTATCATTACTAGAATTACTCATTATATAATACATAAATATTTTAATGCCTATATAAAATATTTATTTGTATTTTTTAAATTTTATTGCCTAGTATTCACTGTAAGGAACATTGTTATTTCCTCTCAAATTTAAAAAATTATATTGTCCCATTGTCATACAAGCGCAACCAGAGCCACTACTATAGGTGTTAGGACAGCATTCAGGTTTAAATTCAGTAGTAGCAAACATATCTAATTCGCCTTCAGGGAGAGGAATAGGTTGCTTGGGTCTATCAAGAATAGCCTGAGCACCGGCATCTAATTTGCCACCCTTGGTATATTCAAGAGTAGGCATAGACCAGTTAGCAGTATTAGCACCTTGATAATCAGCAGATTGGAAGTCAGGGGAGAAGTTACCTAAATTAGAAAAACCTTCTTTAGCAGCCTTAGCAGTAGTAGTAGAAGCAGGAGCATCGCCAGATGTCATATCTTTTTTAGCAACTTGTTTTTTAGCAGATGCATCGGCAGCATTTACAGCATCTTTCATAACTTCCATACCTTCCATTAAGCCAACTCTAGAACAAGAACAAATAACATGTCCAAAAATAATCCAAAGAAGTAATCCAATTAAAACAAGAATTTCAAGTCTAAATTTGTAAGGTCCAATAGAAATATCCATTTATACATATTTGATAGATAATATTTTACTAATTAAATAAAATCAATACAAGAATTATAATCTTTAACTATTTCATTATTTATACTAAAGGTAGTAGAATTTGTTAGTATGTGGTATAATTTATCTTGTTTTAAATTTGTTTTTTTAGTAGAACTAAGTTTAAAAGAAGTTGTAAAATATTGATTTTCGGAATTAATAATATTATTTATTCCACCAAATACTTTTTTATTGCCTAAATAATATTCAAAAATCTCTAAATCTTTTCCATAAATTTCAACTAGGCCATAAACTGTTTCACCAGATTTAAGTATATCATTAATTTGTATTTCACTAATTAGTTTCTTCTTTCCGTTAAATAGTTCAATAATTGTTTCACCAATATATCCACCTTCAAACATAGTATGTATTTTGTAAGTATCATAATTAATTAATTTATTATCAAATATTCTTTCTAATTCAAGGTCAACTGCTTCATCCCAATCAGAGAATGTTAGTCCATCAACTTCAATTAATTTGTTAGATGTATTTAAACAATAAATAAATGGTTCTAAATAATAATTCACCATTTGTTTGTTAGGATATTCTTCAACTGGTATCCATTTGTCTGTTTTTTTAATTAAGTGGGAACTACTTACAATGACACCATTAATTTTATACATTTGTACATTAGTGGCATCTAATTGTAGTTTAGCAGTAACTAAATTGTTATTTTGTAATATATCACCTACTTCAATGTCTATTATTCGTTTCTTAGTGCCGTCATTTAATGTAAGTAAAGTGTCTTTATCAAAACAAACTTTTTTAAGTTTGGGCAATCCAGGTAAATTTTTCATTCCTAATGCTTGTTTCATAAATGTTAGTATAATAGCACAAACTGCTACATAAATAGAAAAAACAGCTGCAAAAGAAGTAGCAATTGGCCAACTAGGTGGAAATGCTGCTAAAACCGCAATTACAACTGCCAAAGCAATCATAATTTTAATAACAATTTCAACTATTGAACCAATAAGAGTTTGTAATGTTAGATAAGCACCTACAGTAGTATAAAGACCAGCAGTCATAATACCTTGAGTTTTATTCATGCTATCAATAAAAGCAATAAAAAATTCTAATAAAGGAGCAATAATATTAAGTATTCTAGACATAACATTTTCAGCAATACTTGATACACCAGTTCGTAGTTTACTAACAACTTTACGAATATTATTAAGAGCTTCAGTAAATTGGTTAAAAATATTAACAAGTCCAGATAATAAAGTATTAAATGGGCTAACAGCATATCCAGTAATATTTGTTAGAATACTCTGAGTACAAAAAGTAAAATTTTCATGTGTAAATTCAGAGATAGATTTATTGTGAGGTTTATTAATAAATCCAGCAAATGGTATTACAGTTGGATTACATCGTTCTTGGACCCAATTAGTTTTTATTTCATCGGATTTTCTCATAACAATAGTAAAAGTAACAACAAGTGCTACAACTATTATACAAAGAATAAATAAAAATACAGAACCACCATAAATATCAAAATATGTTAGTTTATCATAACTTTCATTTATAAAATTTATTGATTTATTAAATGTTTGGTTATCCATATATAGTAGTTCGATTATTATTATATATAGATATTTTCTACATCACATATTAATTGTATTTTTAATATAAGTATTTATAATTGATTGTTAGAATATATGTAAGATAAATTATCATCTTCCCAGTCCCAAAATACATATCTACCTAATACAATTTTATTATCATTTGTTTTTAAGCAAACATAATAATCAGATTTAACTTTGTCTTGTATTATAGAATTATCATAATCTTCAACTTTAACATAATCTTGTTCATTATTAATATTACCATATCGTTTTAATATAAAATGTGAACCTGTTACAAATATAGGTCCATTATCAATACCACCTTCTATTTTATAAAGAGGAACACTTGTGTTAGGTTCGCTATTATCTAATTTTAATGTACCAGTAACTTTGCTACCATTTTCTAAAATATCTCCTAAATTAATATCTTTCATATAAACTATTTTGCCGTTAATTAATTTAACTTTAGTTTTAGGATGAAAGCATTTTCCGCTAATAAGACGAACCATTTGTCCAGGAGGTCCAGCCCATGTGCTTTCCATTGTTTTCATAGAGCCATCTAATATATATAAAAATGTAACAACAACTCCAATAACTTTACCAATAGTATCTTTAATAGCAATTGTTAAACTTTGGAATTGAATTATTAAATTCATAAAAACACCAAAAATATTTTCAGTAATATTTGATACAGATGTGCGAATAAAGCTAAGCATTTCTCTAACACCATTAATATTAGTATTAAATTCACCTGCAATATCTGTAATACCAGAAATCATATAGTTAATAGGTTGTAATAAATAGCCCATCATGTTCATTTGTGTATTTTGAACACAATAAGTAAAATTTTCACCTACATTGTCAGCCAAAGGCATATACATAGGATTACAACGATATTTTTCCCAGTTTTCTTTAATATCAGTAAGAGCAATAAAATAATACATTAATAATATTTGTGCTATAAATCCTAAAATTACATAAATAAAATTTATCCAATTTCTACCAGTTGGCATAGTATTAACCTATATTATAAATATATTATTTTTACATAGAATAATCTATTGTTTTAAACCATTTATTTTCTTTATTAAGAATAAATATGTGTTTATAAAAGGCATAACCTAATTTAGATATATGTAATTTAATTGTTTTAGTTTCTCCTATGTTAGATTTATAAATAAATAAAGTAATTAAAATTCTAGGTGAATTATAACTTTCGCCAATATTTTTATATAATAGTAGTTTAATTTCATCATAATATTCTGTTTTATTATAAAAATATACTGGTAATTTAATTACTTTTTTAAGCATTTCATAGCGTTTATCAGATTTAAGTATTTTATTATAATATTTGCCTTTATAAAAAGTAACTACATTTGTGTAGTTAATTATTTTATTTTTTATTTCAATTGGTAAATTCATTAATTAATATATTAATTGTTATAATTATTACTTAAATATAATGACTTATATTTAAGTTATTTACCTTCTATAATATTTTCTAGAGCGTTTTACTTTTTTGCTTTTTCTTATTCTTATTCTACTACGTCTTTTACTTAGTCTTTTACTTCTTTTACCAGCTTTTTGTCCTACTTGGCTATCAAATTCACTATTTGCTGATGCAGCTGCTCCAATAGAATTTAGTCGGTTTGAAATTGCTTGAGAAGTTTGATTTCCAGCAGCTTGTTCATTATAAGCAGGTTGATTTGCAGGTACTGGAATAGAAGCACCACCTGATTTAGCCATAGCATTAATTGCACTTTGTTGTTCTACTGATGCTTGTTGGTCTCCTAATGCTGATTTATAAATACTTCCATCCATTGCTTTTACTTGTGGTCCAGATACAATATTATTTACCATAATTATATAAATACTCAATATTATAATTAAAATAAATAATATTTATTAGTTTGAATTTAAAAATAGATTTCTAAACTAAAATATTATAATGGACGATAATGCAAAACTACAACTCCAAAATATGATTAAGGCAAATAATGTCGAAGACCAAACTGATTTAATTCGTGAACTTAAACATAGTCATATTTTACGTGAAAATGTTAATAATTTAATTTTGCTTAAAGCAAAATATCCCGATGATCAAGATGCTCTTAATTTAGAAGCTATGTCTGAGTGTAACTTTTTATTTACTTATTATACGGATATTTATAACAAAGTTAGAAAAGATGAAATTGATTTAAAAATTTTATTTGCTTTTTTTGATGTATTAAGGCAAATTGAAGATGGTGAATTAGATCAACATGAAGGTTCTTATAAAGTAGGGTTACTTCTTAAAGAAATTTATGTAGATAGTGCTTTACGTAAAGCTGATAAATTAAACAAGGATTCTGAAAATAAAGAACCAGAATACAAGGGGCCTCAAGTAAATATTAGTTGGAAGGATTTTAAAAATAAAACTCGCAAGCCTTAATTATAATTTTATATAAAATACATTTTATATAAAATAAAAATCTTTATTTCTTTTTATTTTTCTTACTTTTATCAATAACAATTTCTTTAGCAATATTTTTCATAATTTTATCATAATTAGATTTTTGTTCTTCTTCAGTAGAACCTGACATTGAGTTAAGCATAATTTGATTAAGCATATCATTGGACTTTGAATCATGATATCTACAATTTGGATGTAATTTACGCCATTCACTAACATTGTTAAAATTTTTTCTTGCTACAGCTTTTACAAATTTGAGCATTAATGGTTTCTCGTCTGTTTCTTTTTCCCATTCTCCATCAGGATTTTTTACAAACAATGCTTCTCTTTTTAAGTCAGTACAATGAAATGGTCTTTGTTCTTCTTCTAAATCTTTTAGTCCTCTCATAATAATACGTGTAATACCTTCAACATACCCAAGATGTGCTACAGCTTCTAACTCTTCTAATGTGGGTTGAAGATAATCAAGAAATTCATCAATTGTCATTGCATTTTTACAAGTTTCATTAAGATATAGTTGTAAATTAAACTGGTTGTTGTTATTAATTATTCCATTATTAATATTATTATTGCTATTATTATTACATTGTGTTTTCATAAATTCCATCATTTTATTAAACATTTCTTTTTGAAAATCTTGATTTTGTTTCATGAATTCAATCATCATATTAGATTCTACTAGAGAATGTTCGCTTTCTGTTTCTACAATATCTGACTTATTATCGTCATGACATTTCTTCTTATGTTTTGATAAACTAGATGCATGTTTATAAATATTGCCACAATTACATACAAAATTTTTACTTTTTCCTAAATAATTGGGGATTTCTAAGTTAGCCTGAGTTAGCTTTAAATGTTTACTTGTCTCAATGTGTTTTTTAAAATCTTTTTTATTAGATGTAATATAGTCACATTCTTCACAAAAATAATTTGTGGGGATTTTTGGGACAAACATATTAGTATATAATTGGCTAAGAAAAAAATCCCTAAGGTTTTAATTTAAAAAAATAAAAATTTTATCGTCACAAAAAAAACACACTTTTTTTAGCATTTCTGACGATGATGGTCACAACCACTTAAAAAAACGTGTTTTTCCAAGACTTTTCTAAGAATTTGAAAATTGGACAAAAATAAATGTCCAAAATTGAAATTTTAAAATACTTTTTGGAAAAATTTATGCAACTTTTTTATAAAAAAATATTACTATATAATTACTAAAATATTTATAACCATATATGATTATAAATTAAAACCCTTATATGTTATAAAAATAAGACCATAAATTGTTTGCGAATTTAGTATAACCTCGCAAATTGTTTACAAAAACTCGCAATTTAAATAAATACATAATATAGTATAATTATTTAAAAATAACAGAGAAAATATTGTCTTGCGAAAACAAAGTAAACTTTTGTTGGTTTACAAAATACTTGCAAAATAAAATAAAATATATAAAAATTAGTTAAAGATATTTTTATATATTAATCTAACAAATTAATAAAAATATAATAAATAATGGTACAAATATTAGTTATTGTTGAATCACCTGCAAAGTGTAAAAAAATAGAATCTTTTTTAGGACCAGGTTATAAATGCATTGCTACATATGGACATATTAGAAATCTTGTTAGTTTAAAAGATATTGACATTGAAAATGGTTTTGAAGCAAAATATAGTTTACCAGAAGAAAAAATAAAATTACAACAAATAGAAAAGTTAAGAAAAGAAATAGAAGTATCAAAAGATATATATTTAGCATTAGATGGAGACAGAGAAGGCGAAGGAATTGCCTACCATGTGTGCCAACTTTTTAACTTACCTATTGAAAGAACAAAACGCATAGTATTTCAAGAAATTACTGAAAAGGCAATACAAAATGCTATAAAAAATCCAACAAGAATTAATATGAATATGGTACGATCACAACAAGCTAGACAAGTTTTAGATTTGTTAGTTGGTTATACAATTACACCTACATTATGGAAGTATATTTCAAAAGGAAATAAGGACAGTAGTTTATCAGCAGGCAGATGTCAAACACCAGCATTGCGTTTAATATATGATAATTACTTAAAGAGTAAAGATGCATTAGGAAATAAAGTATATAATGTGTTAGGATATTTTACAAGTATGAATTTACCATTTGAATTAAATAAACAATTAGAGTCAAAAGAAGTTATTGAAGATTTTTTAGAAGGTAGTTTAAATCATGAACATATTTATACAGTAACAGAGCCAAAACATACAACAAGGTCGGCACCAGAGCCATTAACAACATCAAGTTTACAGCAATTAGCTAGTAATGAGTTACATATGTCACCAAAAGAGACCATGAAATATGCGCAAGAATTGTATGAAAATGGATATATAACATATATGCGAACAGATTCAAAGAAGTACAGTAAAGAGTTTATAGAAGATTCTAAGAAGTATATAGTAACAAGGTTTAATTCAGACAAATATATAAACCCAAGAATAGATGAATTATCCGAAGGTAAAGCGGAATTAATGTCTGTGGTTGACAATAAAGAAGGGGTGGTATTACCTCAAGAAGCCCATGAAGCAATAAGACCAGTTAAAATAGGTATTATAAATTTAAATGATAATAAGGAGTTGAATCAAAAATCAATAAAGTTATATAATTTAATATGGCAAAGAGCAGTAGAAAGTTGTATGTCAGATGCAAAATACTCAATTATAACTGCTATTTTAACAGCATATAATAATTTAAAATTTGAATATAAGTCAGAACAAGTTGTTTTTTCAGGGTACAAAGAGTTGGAAAATACATATGAAAAGATATCAAAAACATATGCTTTTTTACAAAAGTTAAAACAAAATGTTAGTATGAATTATAAAAAAATAGAGACAAATCTAACAATAACTGGACTGCCAAATCACTATACAGAGGCAAAGTTAGTATCTTTGTTAGAAGATAAAGGTATTGGAAGACCATCTACTTTTTCATCATTAGTAGATAAGATTCAAGAAAGAGGTTATGTAGAAAAAAAGTCAATAGATGGTCAAGAAATAGAATGTGAAGATTATATTTTAGAAGGAGATGAACTAACAACAAAGATTGTAAAACGTAAATTTGGTGCAGAAAAGAACAAGTTAATAATAACACAATTAGGAATTATAGTAATAGAATATTTAATAGATAAATTTGATGATTTATTTAATTATGAATATACAAGTTTAATGGAAAATGATTTAGATTTAGTTGCTAAGGGTGAAAATACATATTATAAAATTTGCGATAAATGTTATAAAGAACTAGAAGAATTAGTAAAGCCAGTTAGTGAAAAATATCAAATAGTAATAGATGATAGACATACATTTATGATAGCAAAATATGGTCCAGTTATAAAATATCAAATACCTGGAAGTGATAATAGTACAGTTAAATTTTTACCTATTAAAAAAGATATAGATGTATCAAATATAAAACCAGGTATAAAAATAGAAGATATAATTGATAATGAAAAAATAACAACAGATATATCACTAGGTAAGTATCAATTTAAAGACTTATATCTTAAAAAAGGAAAATATGGAATATATGTTGAATGGGATACTAACAAAGTTTCAATACAAGCAGAACTAGGTCATAAACCAATAGAAACAATTACATATGCTGATGTATTTCAAATATTAGAAAAAGATAAATTATTAGACCCAAAAGTGCCAATAGGTATGATAAGAGAATTAAATAATCATTTAAGTATAAGGAATGGTAAATTTGGTGATTACATATTTTATAAGACAAAAAGGCTAAAGAAACCACAGTTTTTTAAACTAAATGGTTTTAATCAAGATTATAAAAAATGTAATAAGGAAGTTTTGTTAAATTGGATTAAACTAACACATAATGTAGAGTAATTTAACGTAAATTAGTAATACTTTTAGTTCTTTCTTGTTGAGGAGTTAACATACTAAATTCTAACATAAATGAATAATCAAAATTACCAAATTCTACAGTAGTACCATTATGATAACGAAGTTTTATTTTAAGTTTGCGAATGCGTTCAGCAGGAGGTGTATACCATTTAAAAGGAACCATATCACGGTCAAAAATTTGTGAAATAGGTGTAGAACAAAGTGGTATTTTAGCAAAAGCAGAGTTTACAATACCATTTGTTTCATTAGTATGTTTAGTAAATGAAGATAAATTATATGGAGATGTTTCATCAATACAATTCATACCATTAATTTCCATATAACAATATGCTGGACCCATAAAATTAATTTTTAATGGTGGTTCTATAACAAATACATTAGCATTAACTAAATTAGGAATAAGCCAAAAACCTTCATCGCCAGGTGTAATATCACCATAATAGACACGAGGTAAAGTAGGACCAATATATTCAGCACTTTCAAGAGGACATCTAGTAAATCCTAAAAGAGGATAAATGCCCCAATCAGAATAATTTGGAAGACGATTACGTCTAAGACAAGATGCATCTTCTACTTGTCGAACAGCTATTTCAGTAGCATTATTAGGTGTTATTTTAAATCCAGAACTTTTATTTCCAAAAAGTAATTTTTGAGAAACAGAGTTATAAATTACAACAAACTGTTTATATCCTTTAAATTTAGCAATAACTTCAGGATCAAAGGAACCAACATTTTCAATAAAATAAGTTTCAATATATCTACTAACAGCTTCATTCATTTTATTTGTTAGTTCAGTTGCCATTTGTTCAGGATTATAAAATCCACTTTCAATAATAACAATATAATCTTTAATAGGTTGATTTTGTTTATAAAATAATGCTTCAAATATAGCATTTTGTAGAGGGTCAGAATTTAATTTTTCACCAGGATCATAAAGTTTAGTAAATGTAAAACTAAATTGAACATTTCCATTAAGTCGAGAAAATACATCATAGTTAATAGGAAAAGACCAATTAGCTAATCTAACAGTTTGAACATTTAGATAATCTTGTGGTAATTCAATTTCAAATTCAGCAGAATTAGGAAACTTAGTTATGTCACGATCTTCTGAATGAATAGAAACATATTTACGTTCTAATATATATTGATTAGCATTAGGAATAAGTTGTCTATTATTGTCTAAATTATATTGAAAATTACTCATAATAATATATAATAGTTATATATTATTTATATTTAAGTATTTAAATAAAAAACTTATTAAATTATAAGAAAATACAAATAAATTAAATTATATTAATAAAATAATATAATAATGAATCAAGGATTTGGACCAATAGCTAATTATTCTGGTAGATTACCTGATGTAAGTGCAAATATAAAAAATTTTGTAGTAGGCCCACCAACTAATCAATTAGTAGCAATAAAAAACATAGATGGACAAAATACAGTAACATTTACAGCTCCATTTCCTGTACTAATAAATACAGATTTAACTGTTGTAGGTAGTATTACAGCACCATCAGATATTAGATTAAAGACAGAAATAAATCCTATAAAAGAAGAAATAGTAGATAAGTTGTTAGATTTAGAAGTTAAGGAATTTATTTTTAAGGAAGATACTAACAAGGCAAAACATTTTGGTTTAATTGCACATGAATTAGAGAAAATATATCCTGAGTTAGTTATAGAAAAAAATATAAAAAAGTCAGATGAGGTAGTAGAAGAACCTTATAAAACCGTGAATTATTTAGAACTAATACCTTTGTTAGTTTGTAAGATACAAGATTTACAAAAACAAATTGATAATTTAAAAAAATATTAATAGAAGATAAATTATATTACCTTATATTAGTAAATAATGGACTTAGAAAGAGCAAAATTAATTAAGCAAAATCTAACATTTTCAAATGCGTTTATAATAGGTGGATTATTAGTAGTATTTATTGTTCTTTTTATAGCAAGACTAAATGATTCAGCAGTAACAAGTATGATAGTAGGATATTCAGTGGCTACACTTGGCTTATTAATGTTTATTAGTGTTATATATATGTTACAAGAATCAATACCATTTGTTAGTAAAATGGCATCAATAATACCATTTTTAGCATTATTATGTGTTTTTATATTAGCAATAATATATTTATCTGTTTATTATAGAAAAATATCAGATGGACATGTAGATCCAGCATATTTTAATTATTCTAAAATTTCAATTATACTATCAATAGTTCAAATATGGTATATTTCAAAGATTTTATATTCTATGCTATCAAGTGGAAATATGAAATATAATATAGCTAATAGAACCTCAGCAGAGTTACTATTTTTTGCAATTCTAAATATTTGGTCATTAGCAACAGCAGGAGTAATATTAAATTACTTTTCAACAGATGGTTAATTAATTAAACTAGAGCAAATTTATATGTTAATCCAAAATGAACATCAGTTTCCCAGATTCCAGATATTTTAAGAACAAAATTATTATTAAATTTATCAATATTATCAGAAAATATTTTTAAATTACCTAAGCTAATTTGGTCATATATTTTAGATTGTCCTTTTTTATTTTTAATAAAAACCTTAGCTTTTTCAATAATATCTATCTCAATACACCTAATTTTATCAATAATGTCTTTGTTAGAATTTATATCATAAATACATTTATATTTATTAAAATATTTTTCAAATATCAAATTATTAAAATTAACTAACAAATAGATACCATTTAAAACAAAGGTGTTAGTGGAATACAATATTCTAACAAAACTACTATCATTTATAATATTATTTTTGATTGGTTCAGTAAAATATACATTATCTATTTCAAACTGGTTAATACTTTTTACAATATTCATTATTTAATTGAATTTATTAAGTCTTATTAATTATTAATAAATTGTTTTTATATTAATTATAAAATAAATGTAATAAAGATAAATAGATAATAATTTATATTTATTAATAATAATCTAACAAATGATAAAATTCTATGAATCACATTTTGAAGATTATTTAATTTCAAATCAATTAACAGATTTACATCCAAAATTAGATAAAGTATTTGAAAAATTTCCAAAAGATCTAACAAGTTTAAAAAATTTTATATTATATGGACCTAGTGGTGTTGGAAAATATACACAAATGTTAAAAGCAATTAAAAAATATAGTCCAAGTGAATTAAAATATGAAAAAAAGTTACAAATTATTTTTAACAAGCAAAACTATTATTTTAAGATAAGTGATATACATTATGAAATAGATATGTCTATATTAGGATGTAATTCAAAGTTATTATGGCATACAATTTATCAACAAATAGTAGATAGTATTTCAGCAAAGTCAAATAAAACAGGTATTATTGTGTGTAAAAACTTTCATGAAATACATAATGAGTTGTTAGAAAATTTTTATAGTTATATGCAAGAAAATAATCCTAATTTTGTAGATATAAAATACATTTTATTAACAGAGCAAGTAAGTTTTATACCAGATAATATAATTAATTGTTGTGAAATTATTAATGTACCAAGACCAACAAAAATATCATATATTAGATGTATAAAAAAACCACAGTCTATGTGTCAAGATATTAATGTTGAAAATATTACAAATATTAAAAATTTGCATTTAGATAGTAATAATAATGATAATATACAAAATTTATCACAACCATATAAAATTATTTGTAATAAAATTATAAATGAAATGCTAAGCCAAGAAGATATTAAGTTTGTTAGATTTAGAGATTTATTATATGATATATTTATTTATAATTTAGATATTAATGATTGTATTTGGTATATACTAACAACTTTGTTAGAAAATGATATTAATAATAATCTAACAAATAATATATCAAAAATATTAATTAGAACATATAATTTTTTACAATATTATAATAATAATTATAGACCAATTTATCACTTAGAGAGTTATTTATTATATTTAGTACAAGTTAATAATGGATATTAAAAAAGCATGTGATATATTAGAAATTGATTTATCTCTTTGTTCAAATCTAACAACACATAGTATTAAAAAGCAATATCATAAGTTAGCTTTATTACATCACCCAGATAAAAATAATGGTTCTGATGAAAAGTTTAAACAAATAAACGGAGCATATAATTATTTGTTGTTAGTATTAGATTCTGATAAAAATATTAATGATATTAATAACAATAATGACACAAATGATACATATATTTATAATAATTTATTATTTGTATTTATTAATAGTATTATTAATAAAGAAATAATAACTAAGATTATAAAAGATATTATAATAAATGGTTATAAAGTGTTATCAAAGAAGATAATAGAAGAATTAGATAAAGAAACATTGTTAGAAATATATAGTTTTTTATGTAAATATAAGAATATTTTATTTGTTAGTTCAGATACAATAGAAGATGTTAAAAATGTTTTAAAAGATAAGTATAAGAATAATGAAATAATTATATTAAACCCTTCAATAGATGATTTATTTGAGAGCAATATATATAAGTTAAATATAAATGGTGAAATATATTTAGTTCCATTATGGCATAATGAATTATACTTTGATATAAAAAATAATAAATCTAATAAGTTAGATGAAGAGATAATAGTATTATGTGAGCCAGATTTGCCAGAAAATATAACAATAGATGAAAATAATAATATTATATATGATTTTCCATGTAAATTTTTAAAAGAAAATTTGTTAGATAGTAGCTATTTAAATATTCAATTAGGAAAACAAATATTTTCGATACCTTGTAATAAATTAATTATAACAAATGTTCAAACATATATATTTAAAGGCCAAGGTATAGCAAAAATAGATGAAGATAATATGTATAATATTGAAAATAGATCAGACTTAATTGTTAGAATTAGATTTATTTAATAAATATTATTAATAATATTTATTATTAATAATATAAAAAAATATTACTATTGTTAAATTATAATAAATGGGAATATATAGAATAAATAATAAAATATATGGTATTCAAATGTATAATAATTATTATAATGATGACAAAAAAGTATTTGAATTAATGTTAGATATTGAATTAAATAAAAGACAAATTCAAGAAGCAATTAAATTTTATAAATCATTAAGTAAAGAAGATCAATATGTTACATCAATATTAGTATATGTAGAAGTAGTATCAACATATGAAATAAATGTTCAAACAAGTTTTATGTGGTATTCATCTAAATTAGAAGAATTAGAAAAAGTATTTGAATTAATGTAACAATAATAAAGAAAAAATAAGAAGCTATATTTATAGCTATTTATTTTTATATTAGTTTATATAATTTAAATTAGTTTATAAAATTTAAATTAGTTTATAAAATTTAAATTAGTTTATAAAATTTAAATTAGTTTATTTGTAAATTATTTTTTCTTTATATATTTAGGCAAATTATTTATTTAAGTAGCCTTCTTCTTAATAAGAGGCTTTTTCTTAGGAGCTTCAGCTACAGGAGTAGGTGCTTCAACAGGTTCAGGTTCTTTAACAGGTTCAGGTGCCTTAGCAACAGGAATAGAAACAGGAATATATTCATCATCATCTTCGACAATAGTAGTAGATACAGGTCCATCATCAAGATTATGCTCTTCAGGAGGAGGTAATGACTTAAGTTTTTCCTTATCAGCAGCCTTAGGCTTTAAGAAACAAGTTCCCTCAGCAATAGCAGAAGTCTTAGGCTTTTGAACAATAGCCTGTTTAAGATTCCAAGTAATAGAAACCTTACCATTTACAAACCAAAGTCCACCACACTGAATTAAACAAATTACATGAGTCTTAGGAGCAAGATATTGGAGAGGAGTCTTACCTTCCTTATTATCAGTCTTTAAGAATAAAGGATTTCCATCTTCATCATAAATCTCAGACTGCCAAGCATCCTTCCAACAAGGTAACTTAATAGTTAAAGTAGGTGCCTTACTATAATCAAGTTCAGCACTATCCTTTGATACCTTAGGATATCTAAGCATAATATTAAACTTTTCTTCCATAACTTCCATAGACTTAATTTCCTTACCAAACCAATCCTTAGAATTAACCATAGCATCTTCCATTACCTTCTTTTCAAGAGCCTTCATTGAAGCTAAGAAAGCCTCACCATCAGGATTAGGATAATCACTATTAGGAAATTGTAAAGACATAGACCATTTTCCAGTAGGATTCTTTTGCTGGTCCTTGCCTTCTTGTGCACCCCAAGTTAATAAGAGAGGAGTAGAAATAGTAAGAGATTCTCTGGAGTTCTTATTATATAAGTTTACTACCTTTCCACCAGCAGGGTTAGGCTTAATAGCAGAATAAGAGAATACAGAAGTATCAATAGCAGTTCCGTCAATAATAGAGTCAGTCATCTTGTAGTTGTTGTAGTTGTTTATTTATACTATATATAAAAGGATTATCTTTAAATCAATTTTTTTTTAAAGATATTAGGAAAAAAGCATATGGGTAATAAGTATTTAAAAAAATTGATGATATATAATAACAATTATAAAATAATAAAGATAATTTTCTATATTAATATATATTTATTATTTTATTAATGAATAAAAAAGAAGCTGAAGAATATATTAGCAGAATTGCTGACCAACTGTATAACAAATTTATCAATAATGATAATGATAAAAATAATACTAATTTAAAAAAAAGAAAATATAAAAATTTAAGTAATGATTACGATGATTTAAGTGATAATAATAAAATAATTAAACCAAACAATTATGATAAGTTTTTGAATAATAGTTATACATTACCACAGTTAAAAGACCTTTGTAAACAATATAATTTAAAAGTAACTGGTAATAAGACTGAACTAACAAAAAGAATATACGCAAAATTACGTATAGAATATTCAATTATTAAATTACAATCTGTTGCTCGTAAATTTCTAGTAAAACAATTTATTTATTTATATGGTCCAGCATTTAAAAATGTTAGTTTATGTACAAATTCAGATGATTTTTATAGCATGGAACCTTTAAATGAATTACATCCATTTCAAATATTTAGTTATAAAGATGATGATGGATTTGTATATGGTTTTGATATAGTATCAATATTTAATTTAATTGACCAAACAGAAAACAAAGATAATGTACAAAATCCATATAATAGAAAACAAATTGCAAATGTAATTTTAGAAAAATTAAGACACTTGTTATATTTAAGTCTTATATTAAATATACCAATTAATTTACAATTAGAAGAAGATGTAAGACAGATAGATAAAAAGAAAGCAGTTGAATTAGAATGTTTAAGATTATTTCAAATTATAAATAGTTTAGGAAATTATTCAGACCAGAAATGGTTTTTAAGTTTAAATAAAGAACAACTTGATAGATTTATAAGAGAATTAATAGATATTTGGTCATATAGAGCACAACTAACAAATGAAACAAAGGTAGCAATTTGTCCGCCATTTGGTAATCCTTTTATTCATATTAATAGAATACCAGTTAATAGATTAGTTCAATTAGAAATAGATGATTTAAGAAGTCAGTTATTAATTGTAATTGATATGTTAGTTACAAGTGGTTTAGATCAATCAAATAAATCTTTAGGAGCTATTTATGTTTTAGGTGCGTTAACTATAGTAAATGAAGATGCTGCTAATGCATTACCTTGGTTATTTCAGTCATTTGGTATAAACAATTAAGGAAAATATTATTATTTAATTAATAAAAAATTGAAATTAAGTTAATTAAATAACTTAAAACCTAATATCATTTAGAATTAAATAATTTAATGCGTTAAAGGACTTAAAAACAAAATACTGTAGTATAGTATAATAAGATGCCCGCCAAGAAAGCCTCTAAGACCACTGAATCCGTAGCTGAGACTACTCCTGCTCCTGTTGCAGCTGTTGCTACCCCTGCTGAAAAGAAGCCCCGTGCTTCTAAGCCTAAGGCTACTCCTGCTCCTGCTCCTGCTCCTGAACCTGTTAAGGTTGAAGTCCCTGTTGTTGAAGCCCCTATTACTGCTAACCCTGTTGAGGATATTGAAACCTCTGTTTCTACCCTCTCTGAAGCCTTCATGACTAAGCTTAGTCAGCTTAGTAACATGGTTTCTTCTCTTAAGAATGAGTACCGTTCTCTTGAGAAGAGAATGTCTCGTGAGCTTAAGGCCGCCCAGAAGGCTAAGGCTAAGGGCAAGAGAAAGAGTGGAACTCGTGCTCCCTCTGGATTTGTAAAGCCTACTAAGATTTCTGATGAACTTGCTTCTTTCCTTGGAAAGGAAAAGGGTTCTGAAATGGCTCGTACTGATGTTACCCGTGAAATTAATAACTACATCCGCTCTCACAATCTTCAGGACAAGGATAACGGACGTAAGATTATCCCTGATGCTAAACTTGCTACCCTCCTTAAGCTTAAGAAGACTGATGAACTTACCTATTTCAATCTCCAGAGATACATGAGTCCTCACTTCACCAAGGCTACTCCTACTGCCACTGCCTAAACAAATTATTAAATAATAAATAATAAATAATAAATAATAAATAATAAATAATAAATAATAAATATTAAAGATTAAATAATAAAAAATATAAAAATAAATAATAACTAGAGAAATCTAGGTATTATTTTTTCTCACTTATATAAAGATAAAACCTTCATTAAACATAATTCTTTCTAATTCAGCTTTTTTTATAGGCCCATTTTCAATCATAATTTTATCAAATAATGATAATTTGTTATTAATTTCTGAATCAATATCAAACATTGAATGTATTTTTCTAAGTAAATTACTATCTTTAATATAATCTGTATTATTTGTTAACCAATTATAAAATGATAAATTATTTTCATTATTGTTTTCTTTATAATTTTTGAAATACTTAATTGTATTTTTAAAATGTACATTTGATTTATTAGAACTTGTATTATAATCTGTTCCCGATAATACGCATATGTCTCTAAATTCATTTTGTGACATGTTAAGAGTTGATAATATTTCATTAATTTCATATATAACAACACTATGTTGAACTAAACTAAAATATCGTAATACGCGTGGACATCCATATACAAACATATCCATGTCTTCACTTAAACATGCCCAAACCTTACCAGTAATTGTTAACATAGCACATAACTGGTCAGCTTCTCCATGTGCGTCAAAATATGTTACTCCATATACTCTCATTAATTCTTTAACTTGTTCAATCTTTGCCTTACTGATAAAAGTAGCTTTCTTTTTTAATTCTTCAATAGTATTAATAATTTCTTCTTTTTCTTCTTTGTTTTTAATAACATCTTTTTGAATAAGATTTGTTAGTGTTTTAATTTCCTTTTCAGCTATAACTCGGTCTTCTTTTCGCTTCTGAATTAATTCTTTTTTTTCAGCAGGTGCTTTACCATCAAATATAAATATAGGAATGATATTATAATAACGCAAAATAGAAATTAATAAATACATATTTTCTAATAAAAGTCCATCAGCTTCATATTTATACATATAAATACTAGTATCAACAACAATTTTTTTACCACTTAATTGCTCTAATGAAACACAGTTAATAGCACTCTTACAATTTCTTTGTAAATAACTATTCAAATACTTAATACCCATATTTTAATTACTATATATATATGTTTTAATATACTACTATTATACAATTATTTACTATGTTTAATTTATTTCAATTTTTTTAATTAAATAGGAATTCTTCTTTAATTAAAAAAACTATAATTAAATTTTTTATTTTTTAATTTTAATTATCCTAATTCACAAACTGACATACGTAAATTATTTAAAATAAATTTTGTTTCTACATCTTTTTTTGATTCTCTTTTTAAACTATCTAATAATCTTTCACTACATCTAACATTTTTTATTAATGATGGTATTTTATATGAACTATGTATAAAATATACAAAATCATTTAAACATTTGTTAGTATGTCTAAAAAGATAAACTGGACTATTATGATTATTACACCAAGATAAGAATAATTGATAATTATTTAATAATATTGTTGTAATTATAAAATAAGATAGAACATTTGTATCTTCTTTATATAAAGAATTTCTTAACATTTGATTTGCTTTATCATTTTTTATTAAATTTTCATATTTTAAACCCATATAATCTAACACTTTTGTCATTTGAAAAAATGCATATATTCTCTCAAAGGTTATAAAAAATTCCGTATTAATTAAAAACTCTTCAATATCCTTTTTATCTTTTAAATTCATATAACTACAAAATACTGTATTCATAATTCGTGCCCAAAATTCTGTATATGCTTCAAACAAATTTACTTCTGAGTTAACTGGAAATATTTCTAACACTTTTTTATGTACATTTGTTACATTCATATTTGAAAAATCTAATGCAAAATTATGAAATGTTTCATGCAAAAATACCTTAAACCATTCTTCCTTTCTAAAAATTATTATTTCTGATATAACAGGACATGTTGTTGTAAATGCTGTATTTACATTATTAGCATTTAAAATCATATTTTTTACGGTTGGTAACTCTTTTTTCATACTAGTAAAAAATAAATATACTGTTAACTCTTTTGAACAAGATTTAGAAGCAACTTTACTTATTATTGTTAACCAAACTAACATATTATCAACATAACTGTTATATTTACGTATATTTTTAGTGTCTTCAATTAAAAATACAAATTTAAATTTTTTATTTAATAAGGCAAATTGATATGTAAGTTCAAATAACGTTTTTTTAGCTATATGTTGTTTAACTTCATTTGGAATAGATGATTTTATAATCTGATTTGTATTTTTTATTTCTTTTATAGATAAATTATAAAACGCTTGTCCTTGTGAATCTTTTAAAGAATTTATATAATCTGTTGCTATATCTATTTCATTATATAGTTTTTCTAATATTAAATCAGTTTTGTTAGTTTGTACAATATTATCTACACACTTCTTTTTTACAAAAAATGATATTAATAATTCTGTTGCTTTTGTTAGTTTCATTACTATATTAAATTAACAAAATAAATATACTATTAAAACAAAATATGTTGATAAATTTGTAGTGAATTATCATATAAATACATTCCATTACAATGATGTGATACATTATTAAACACGTGTTTTACTTTAAACTTTATTTGTTCTAAATTATTATTAATAAAATTTATATTATCTTTATAATTTGCAATTGGGTCATTGATTGAATGTATAAATACTACTGTAGTATTTAGATTTAAATCTAAATTAATTGTTGATAATGTATTAACATCATTTATATCTTTATTTTTAAATAAAAAAAACTCATTTATTAATTCAATTAAAAAATCATATCCTTTTAAATATGAAAATTGTGAAAATCTTTTTGTTAGTTCTGGATATCTTTTAAACATTACTTTTTGAATACTATTTACTATATATATATCAAATCTAAACCAGTAATGTTTAAAATCTTTTAAACAATCTAATATTGAATGTGGTGCATCTATTGCTATAATTTTACTTATATTTGTTAGATCTTTAACTTTATTAGCTACATGTGATGCTATTATTGTTCCAAAACAAAAAGATACAAATGTTATCTTACAAAATGGAAAATGATTTGATAAATATCTAACATATTTTTCAATATCTTCTAAAGCTAACAAAGGAAAATCAAGTGAATTTTTATATACAAACCATGGTATATCTATTTTGTTAGATTTCATATTAAAAATTGTTGTATCAATATAATCTCTATAACCTAGTGTTGGACCTCCTGAAAAGAAAACTAACAAATTTGTATCTTTTTTATTTATATCTGGTAATCTATTATAATACATTTTTCCTTCTGTATTATTTATTTCTAAAGTTTCTTTGTTAGTTATCTTCCGTTTATAAAATATCATTAAATATAATTCAATTATTATAAGAACTAACAAATTTATTATGTATGGCATTATATTGTTATTTTATTCCAATAGTAAAATAATAATATTTAAACAAAATTATTATTAAACATAAGTATATTAATTTATTTTTCTTTTGACAATCTATCACGTATTATCATTAAATTGTCAAATACTTCTGGTTCTTCTGCTCTTACATGATGAACCAACTTAGCATTACGAGTTTTTAATAACATATCTTTTAAATCAGCATTTTGTGAAAATTTTGCATTTTGAGCAGTCATCATTTCTTCATCACGTCGTTTTTCAAAAAAATCTGGATCAATTTCAACATTTTTTGGTCTAATACGAACACCTTCAAATTTACCAGATTTACCACCAGCTGACTTAGCCATTTCAGCATTTTTTGACAAATCTGTACCAGAGTCTAATGAAAAAGACAAATAAAAATCTGGATTATTCTTTTTAAATTTAGATGCTTGGTAATAATGTTCAACAGAAGACCATCTATGATTATCTAATGAAAATGGTTGTATCCAAAAGTTAGATAATTTACGACGCCAATCTACAATTGCTGCTAATGGAGCAAAATTTACTACTTCACTTGTTGATATTTTTTCCCCAGAACCCTTACCTGGTAATGGTTTACCACTAGATTTTGAATAAAAAGAAAAAACAATACTGTCATCATATAAACCTCTAATCTTAGCTTCACCTAAATCTTCAAAACGTTCACCTAATCCACTAGTCATTTTACTTTTAAGGTCTTTAAATTCTGGTATTAAACTAAAAGTGCCTGAATTGCGTTCCATACATTTATCAATAATCATTTTTCTAATATCATATGGTAATTCTTTAAACACAAATATCATCTTCTTTTTATATGTAATATTTTTATAATGTTCTCCAGTATGGTCTACAATAATATAATAATCTGGCATAAATTCACCTCGATTTTCAATAATTGGATCAACAAAGTCACCACATTCTAATACATTATCTATATCACCTTCTCTATAATTTTTACTTGACAAAATAATAAATTTAATATTAAGCAGTCTTTCTAACAAACTAATTGTACCTGAATCAGCCCAATATTCACAACTTTTTATTACATTTCTAAAACCAGCTAGGTTAGGAATATCTTTTATAAATTTAAAATTATCTAACAAATCCTTTGTTGCTTTATTTTCTAACACTAAATTATTATAACGTTCTTTAAGTGCCTTTGCTTCTGCTATTAATAGTTTTTGTGTTTCTTTTTCAATAGCTAGTTTTAATTGCTCTTTATATCCTTCTAATGTTTTTTTAATTAAAGCGGACTCTGCAGTTGTATTTTTTAATTGACCAGAAACAATTATATATTGTTCTTTGTAATTTTGAAACATTGCTTCATCTACATTTTGGGCTACTTTATCACGTAACTTTGCAACAGTTGTATCTTGACCTACAGTTTTAAATGCCTCTCTTATTGTAGCAAATAAACAATCACCGCCACCTTCATTATCTATTATATTATAATTTCTATTTTTCATATATTTTTGTACCCATATATCATCAGGTTGTTCATGATATGTTTTTCTTTCAAGTTTTGCTTGTTTTTCTGTTTCATATTTTAACATTGTAGCAACCTTGCTATGTTTTCTTATAGTAAATGTATCACGACGTGATTCAGGAATATAAATTTCTGCAAATGGCTCTTTTTCTTCTTCTTTAGATGTAGAACTAACTTTAATTAGAGATGATGATGTTGTTTTTGTTTTTCTTTTTTCTGATTTAGCTATAATTTCTGATTCAGGTATAAGGCGATATTTTTCAATATAAGCTCTATTAGCAAAAGTATAAAGCAATGGATCATTTAATTTTTCTACTTCTAAGTTAGAATCTTCATCCATATAATCTAACAAATTTGTTGATTCTATTTCAAATACACCAATTTGAATAACCTTATTATTAGACTTTACTAAATAAATTGGAAAATAAGTTATATTTTTGTCAGCAAATGTATTTTTTGCACCACCAATTCCAATAACTACATGTAATTCATCATTTAATATAATTTCATATAAATTAGTTTCTCTACTTAAGTCTGATGGATCCACACTTTTTAGTTCAATATAATTTACACTTTTATCAATTCTAGATACTACCATTATTACTCTATTATTAGTTTAGATTTTTTTATTTTATTACAAACTAACAAAAAATTGAAATAAAATATAATTAATAAAGTATATTAATAAAAAATAAAATAGTAATAAAAATGTCATACGAATTTGATAAATATATTTGTACCAAAGAAAATCTAAAGCAAACCATTGATTTATATGGTATAGCTATTATACCAAACGTGATATCTGAAGAAGAATGTAATAATATGGTTAATCAAATTTGGGATTTCTTTGAACATATTTCTCAAACATGGGAATTACCAATTAATAGAAATAATACAGAATCATGGTCTGGATTTTATAATCTATTTCCATTACATTCAATGCTTATTCAACATTGGAATATAGGACATGCTCAAGCATCTTGGAATGTAAGACAAAATATTAAAATTGTGGAAATATTTGCATATTTTTGGGGTTGTTCTGTAAATGATTTATTAGTTTCATTTGATGGACTAAGTTTTAATTTACCGCCAGAAACTACTAAAAAAGGTTGGAATAGAGGAAATACATGGTATCACACTGATCAATCATATACATCTAATGATTTTAAATGTATACAAAGTTTTATTACTGGATTAGATATTAATGAATATGATGCAACATTATCTATTTTAGAAGGTAGTAATAAGTATCATTGTAACTTTAAAGATGAATTTAATATTACTGATAAAGATGACTGGTATAAGTTAACTAAAGAACAAGAAGAATTTTATTATAATAAAGGTTGTTCTATAAAAAATATTAAATGTCCAAAAGGTAGTTTAGTATTTTGGGATAGTAGAACAATTCACTGTGGTATTGAATCAAATAAAAAACGTACAACGCCTAATATTAGAGCAGTTATATATTTATGTTATATGCCTCGTAGCCAATGTAATAATGCAAACTTAAGAAAAAAACAAAAAGCGTTTAATGAACTAAGAACAACTAGTCACTATCCTTGTAAAATTAAATTATTTTCAAAAAGTCCAAGAACATATGGTAAATCTCTACCAATAATTACACAAATTACAAAGCCAAACTTAACTGAACTAGGTAAAAAATTAGCAGGATTTTAATTAAAAAGCTATAAATTGTTTCATAAACTTATCATTTTTTAATTCAATAATATAACTCCATAATTGATGTCGTCTCTCTACAATTTCTTTATTATTTTCATCTTTTTCATACATAACAATTATATCAATAATTTCTTGTTTTTTACATTTTAAACTTTTAATTGTTTTTAATAAACCATAATAATCACAAATTCGCAATAAATCATTTACTAAATAATGTTCATCATAATACAATTCTAACATTTCTCCATAACCAACACGAATTGCATTATATTTTGTTAGTTTATCTGTTTCTATCAAAAAATCATTTATACTTAAATAATTATTATTATCAATAGTATTATTTAATTCATTTAAATCTAAAAAATCATTTATATTAACTTTATTAGAAGAAACTTGACTATTATCATTAAAAATAATATTTATATTATTCATTTTATAAATACTATTTATTTATTTTTTATATTATTATTCTTATTATTTATTTATAGCTCAGATAAATCCATAAACTTAAACACAGATTTACTTGTTAAACTTTTATAATCCTTTGCCTTCATAATTGCTAATCTAGCTACAAGTTCTTTAATATTTTCATTATCAATTGTATATTCATCATCATCTAACAAATCATCTTCTTCAAATGAATCAATAATTTCTTTATTATAAAGAATAGCAATATTTTCAGTAATTTCATCTACAATACTCTTCATACCATCCTTATGAATTAAATCAAAAATCATATTTAATAAATGAACATTTAACTTAATTATTTCAGCTTTATCTAAAAAGCCAATTTGAGCTAAACTAACTAAAAACTGACTAAATGAACGACGCTTTAAATTAATTTTATTAATTTCACAATACTTATCATAATCAACTTCTGGTTCAATATATTCAATATGATCAAATACAGACTTAAATGTTTTATATGAATTATCAAATGATGTTTTTAAGAAACTATATTTAGTAATTAAATCATTATATAATTGTGCATATAATTTAGAATAAAACTTTGTAGTACTACAAATTTCAAAAATAACAGTTCCTACCTTAAGCATATCTTCATCTGAACAACTTTCACTTATAATAATATTTATAATATCATAAATTTCACCTTTCATTTTATCAAATAACTTATCAGTTAATTTATTTAAACTAACTCTAATATTATCAATATGAATATCAATACCAACCTTTTCAGCAAATTTAGTGGGTTGAAATGTTCTTAAACTTTCCCAATCTTCATCATTAACTTCATTATATTTATTACCCTTCTTTCTTCTATTATTTTTTCCTCCATCATTAAAACGAGGAACAGGTTCACCTATTTCACTAATTTCACGTTTCTTAAAAATAGGAGTTCTTAAAGTACCAGTAAATCCAACTTGTTCTGCTAAATATCTAATTTTGTTAAGTACATCCTCGGAAATTTCATAATTAAATCCCTGACAGGTAATATCATTAATATTATGTAAAGTATACTTTAATGTGGTAGACATTGTTATAGAGGTAGTCATAAAATTCTTCTATAATTAATATAATAAGTTTTTTTTATATCAATTTTTTTTATAATATATTAAATATATTAAAACGATTTAAAACAAACTTATTATATTATATTATAAAAATGTCTACTACAGAAGAACAATCGAGAAGCGAATATCCTGATACATATATGTTTACAAGTTGGGAAAATTTAGAAAATATAAATGAAAAAATTTTAAGAGGTATTTATAGTTATGGTTTTGAACAACCTAGTATTATTCAACAAAAAGCTATTATTCCTATTATGTTAGGAAAAGATATTATTGCACAAGCTCAGGCAGGAACTGGTAAAACTGGAGCATTTACTATTGGAGCCTTATCTAGAATTAATGTAAATGAAAAAACTAATCAAGTTCTTATTTTAGCACCTACAAGAGAGCTTACATTGCAAATTGCACATGTAATTACTGCAATTGGTTCTCAAATGGAAGGATTAGTAGTAAAAACTCTAGTAGGTGGTTCATCAATAGATGAAGATGTAGCTTCTATTAAAGCTAATATTCCTCATGTAATTGTTGGTACACCTGGGCGTGTATATGATATGATGCGTCGTAATCATATTAGAGGAAGAGCATTTAAGGTTGCAATTTTGGATGAGGCAGATGAGATGTTATCATCTGGATTTAAAGACCAAGTATATAATATTTTTCAACATTTTAATAATAATATCCAAGTAGCATTATTTAGTGCTACCCTACCTGATAGTATTAATAGTATTACTGAAAAAATTATGCGTAATCCTGTTAGAATTAATGTTGCTGCTGAAAAACTTTCACTTGAAGGTATCCAACAATTTTATATTGCTCTTGGAGATGATAGACAAAAATATGATGTAATTAAAGATTTATTTGCTTCATTAACAGTTACACAAACGTTTATTTATTGTAATAGTGTAAGACGTGTAGTAGATTTATATGAAGCAATGAGAGAAGATGGGTTTCCTGTAGCATGTATTCATAGCAGTATGGACAAAGTAGAACGTGATAATGCTTTAAGAGAATTTAGAAGAGGTGCTACTCGTATTATGATTTCAACCAATTTAACTGCACGTGGAATTGATATTCAACAAGTAGCAGTTGTAATTAATTTTGATGTTCCTAAAGATGTTCATACTTATATTCATCGTATTGGACGTAGTGGCAGATGGGGTAGAAAAGGCACTGGTATTAATTTTGTTACTAGAAGAGATCAACATAATTTAAAAGCAATTGAATCATTTTATCACTGTCATATTGATGAATTTCCTGCTGACTATAAGTTTTAATTTTACCCTATTGCCAAAGAAAATAAATTTTACAAATAAACTAAAATAAAAGTAAACTCGTACAATATTAATTTATTTAATCTATATTTCTTAATAAGAATTAATAAATATGGATTTAGAAAAAGATTTAGTAGATGCTATTAAACTTCCAATTGAGTATTTAGATAGTAATTGTAATAATAGTTTGAGTCAAAATATTATCACTGATTTAGAATTAGTTGAAACTATATCTAATAATAATTATACAAATAGTAATACTAATAGTAATACTAATACAAATTTAAGCATATATAAACATATTTTTACACCTACTAATTGTTTTGGTAATTTAGTTGTTAAAAAGTTACCAAATATTTATACAACTAACACAGATTATTTAAAAGATACACAAAAATTATTATCAATTTGGTCTAATAATAACAATAATAGTAATAATACAAATATAACTAGTAATGAATTACAAGATATTTTAAATACTTATAAAGAAATTAAAACTGATACTGGATTTTGTGAAAAATATATGTATATTGATTGGGAACATGCTAAATTTCTTAATACAAACCCTTTTTTTTTACAAATTATGAGCATTTATAATTTAGCTTCCCCTTTATTATCACTATTTTTGCCTATTATTATTTTAATTATTCCATTTTTTATTTTAAAAGCAAAAGGATTAGAAATATCATTAGACCAATATACTAACATTCTTAAAAAACTTATTGGTGACCATGCTATTGGAAAAATGTTTACAAAATTTAATGATGTTGATGTAAGAGAAAAAGCATATATTTTATTATCTGTTGCATTTTATATATTTTCTATTTATCAAAATGTTCTAACATGTATTCGTTTTTATACAAACTTTACAAAAATACATAATTATATTTTTAAAATTAAAAAATACATTGAATATACTATTTCTTCAATGAATAATTATTTGTTAGTTAGTAACAATCTAACAACTTATAATAATTTTAATCAAGAGGTTATTAGAAATAAAGAATACTTAAAAAATATTCTTTTAGAATTAAATAAAATTTCTCCTTTTTCATTATCTTTTAAAAAAACATTTGAAATAGGCAACATTATGGAAAAATTTTATACTATTTATAGTGATCAACAATTTAATAGTATTATGTTATATTCATTTGGATTTAATGGTTATTTAGATTGTTTAACAGGATTGTCTTTAAAGATTGCTAATAAAGATATTAACTTTATAACATTTGTTAGTAATAAAAAATCTAACAAATTTAAAAATAGTTATTATCCCGCTTTAATTAAAAATAATTCAGTTAAAAATACTTGTGATTTATCTAAAAATATGATTATTACTGGACCTAATGCATCTGGTAAAACAACTATTTTAAAAACTTCCTTAATTAATATAATATTATCGCAACAATTTGGTTGTGGAACTTATTCGTCTGGTAAACTAACACCATTTAAACATATTCATTGTTATCTTAATATACCTGATACTTCTGGGCGTGATAGTTTATTTCAAGCAGAAGCTAGGCGATGTAAAGAAATAATTGACTGCATTAAAACTAATAAAAAAGATACACATTTTTGTGTATTTGATGAACTTTATTCAGGTACAAATCCTGAAGAGGCTGTTATAAGTGCAACAGCATTTATGGAATACTTATTTAAGTATAAAAATGTAACTACTATGTTAACAACACATTATGTAGATTTATGTAGTGAACTAGAAAAAAATAATAAAAAAGTTGTTATTAATAATCATATGAAAACTAACAAATTAAATAGCGGTTCATTTGAATATACATATATTCTAACAAATGGTATTTCAAATGTAAAAGGTGGTCTAAAAGTTTTATCTGATATGGATTATCCTAGCGAAATATTAGAAAAAACTAAAAGCAAATTTATTTAATTAAAGCGGAAATTATTCGTTAAATAAAAAAAATAAATATATAGGATAGTTCTAAGAATGGGATTATTTGATATATTTAGTACATCATTTTTAATAACTATTGCTTTAACTATGTTAACCTTATGTTTAATGTTTTTATACTTTAGCCAAAAGTTTTCTGAACAGGACCACAAAATTAGTTCAATGGTTGACTTAGTTACAACTATGGCACAAGAAATACATTTGTTAAAAAACAACTCACATAATAGTGAAATCCATTATCCTTCTGATCTAACAAACAATGTTGCTCCTACTTTAGTAACAAAACATAATGAACTTATTGAAGTTTCTGATAATGAAGATGAATCTGATTCTGAATTAGATGATTCTGATTCTGATTTAGATGATTCTGATTCTGATTCTGATTCTGATTCTGATTCTGAATTAGATGATTCTGATTCTGAATTAGATGATGATAACGATAAATTAGATGATGATGACGATAAATTAGATGAAGTAAATTCTTTAAATATAGATGAAGATGAACATATTGAACCTATTGAAGGTTTAGAAGACATTGATTCTATTCAAACTGATACTAATATTGGTGATAATAATGTAGAAGAAATAGAACAAGAAAAAGAAGAATCTACTTTAGGAGATTTATCTGAATTAAAAAGTATTTCAATGACTGATAGTAATAATTATGATACCGATTATAAAAAGATGAGTGTTGACAAGTTAAGACATATTGTTGTTGAAAAAGGATTAGTTGTTGATGCTTCTAAACTTAAAAAAAAAGATTTACTTAAATTATTAGGTCTATCTGAATAAATAATTATATTATTATTATATAAGTAATTAATGGATTTAAACACTAGTAATAATAATAGAATTTATATGTATAATAAACCTGATTATGCTTCTTGGCAACCACAAGCAGTAGTAAATAATCAAATTAGACGTGATGAAGGTATTAAATCTAATTGGCAATATCGTCAATATATGACTAATAATGCAAATTATATTATGAAATATAATACTGAAGAAGCTATTTATGAAAGTGGTAATAATCCTTACACACTTGTTAATACTGAACCAGTACAAAAGACACCATATTTATATAAAAGTGTTCAACAAATCCAAGGACCAACTCTTAGTTATGGTGAAAGTGATTTAAAAAAATCATATTTAGAAAAAGAAAGAGTTCAAGCACGATTAATTGCTCCATCTTTTTCTACTTTTAATTTTTAAATAAGTAATATATACCAAATATCAATAATTAATATTTATTATATATATATATAATATGACTACAAATGGTGAATTTCGTAGAATGTCAGAATTGTCATTAGATGAACAAGCTAAGCAAAAAGCAGAACTAGAAAAGTATAATAATGAAATTGATAAAAAAAATATAGCAATTAAAAAAAGTCATCTTGATTTTGAAGAAAAAATGAAAAACCAGGATATGTTTCTACGTAGTTTAGCTGAAGAAAAATCACTAATTCCACCTGAGTCATTTATGTCTAAATTTGTTAGACCTATTATTGAAGTAATTACAAAATATATTATGGAAAATTACCTTACAGAAGATAATATTACAACTGTTAGCAATCTAATGCAAAGTATTGTTGAAGAATTTTTTGATCGTTTAAATGATATTAAAAGACTAAATCCTCGCCTTACAGCATCTATTGATCAATTAACATCAATGATTTCTAAGTCTATTAGTAGAGAAGCAAGACGTACAGTTGTTCCTGAAGGGGAAGAAGTTAGAGTTGGAGGTAGAGGTAGAAAAAGAAAAAGATATACTAAAAAACGTAGAGAAAGTAAAAGAAGATATTAAATATTATTATTTTATTTTAGTTTAAATAGTAATTATTATTAATAATTACTATTATGCGGTTACTAAGTATTGATGTTGGTATTAAAAACCTTTCTTTTTGTTTATTTGATATTAATGAATCTAACAAAAGCAAAACTATTGTTAGTTGGGACAATATTAATCTAACAGAAAAAGAAACTGCTTTATGTTGTTTTATTGATAATCAAACTACTCTTACTAGTAAAAAAAAAGTTAAAAAAGATTTGCCTACGACAAATAATGTTAGTTGTGATAAACCAGCAAAATTTAAATATGGTACCTCTTGTTATTGTTTAAAACATGCAAAAAAAGTAGAAAATATTATGATCATGCCAACAGAATTAAAACCAAGTGTTCTTAATAAAAAAAAAGTAGCTGATGTAATTGCTATTTGTAAAAAATATTTTATTCAAGTATCAGAATCTAACAACAATAAAATTTTAAAAAAACAAGATTATTTAGATGCTATTGCTAATTTTGTTTCTAACAAATGTTTTCAACCAATTGAAGGTGTAGCAAATGCCAGCAAGGTTGATTTAGTAACAATTGGTAAAAATATTCAACATCGATTTGATAATTTATTTAAAGAACCTTTAGACAAAATTATTATTGAAAACCAAATTGGACCACTTGCTAACAAAATGAAGACTATTCAAGGTATGCTTTCACAATACTTTATAATGAAAAATAATAATATTGATATTGAATTTATTAGCGCAACTAACAAATTAAAGGGGCTTGTTACAAATAGTAATACTAATGATACTAATACTATTATTGAAAATAATAAGAAAAAAGACATTGGTGATAAAAAAGAATATAAAAAACGAAAAAATTTAGGTATTGAAACATGTTTACAATTAATTAATAATGAAGAAAACTTTGCTCCTTGGAAAAACTTTGTTGAAAAACATAGCAAAAAAGATGACTTGTCTGATTGCTTTTTACAAGGTATTTGGTATATTAATAATAAGATGTAGTTTAAATTTGTTAGATATTTTTTAAATATATTATTTTTTAAATATATTTAATTCGTTAATACTTAAAATTAATTGACTAAATTAATTATAATATTAAATAATGTTTCAAGACGAGGTAATTAATATTTCTGAGATTAATTTTGATAATTTAGATGATGGACCTGTTAGCAGTAGTAGTAATTTTGGTGGTGGAATTGAACTTTTAATGAATGATAAAAAAAAAAGTAGTAGTGGACCTAGTAGTGACATTAATATTGATGACCTTAATAATTTAGAAGATGAATTAAATAATTTAGCAAGTGAACCTATTAATATTTCATCTGATTTAGGTGGAGGAGGCGGACTATTTGGTTCTTTTTCTTCTTCTAGTGATAAACCCTCTGTTAGATTTAATGATTCCCCTTCTATTGGAGCTTCAACTGCTAACACTGCTGATGATAATAAGAGTTGGGATGGCTATGGCAAATTTAATAATATACCTATTAATCCAGATAAGCCTATTCACACGATGCCACAGCTTAGTAAGGAAGAAATGTTACGTGAAAAGTTTAAATATTTGCGCAAGTTAGAAGCACTTGAGAAAAAAGGTGTTGAACTTACTAAAAAGTATACAATGGAATCTAATTTAATGGAAATGCAAGGCGAATATGAAATGATTATGGAAGAAAAGAGTAGACAAAATTCTGTTAAATTTCAAGGTCAAATGATGATGGCTATTATTAATGGTTTAGAATTTCTTAATAACAAATTCGATCCTTTTGATATTAGACTTGATGGTTGGGGTGAGCAAATTAATGAAAATATTACTGATTATGATGATATTTTTGGTGAATTACATGATAAATACAAGTCTAAGGCTTCAATGAGTCCAGAGCTTAAACTTTTATTTCAACTTGGTGGTAGTGCTATGATGGTTCATATGACAAATACTATGTTTAAGAGTGCTATGCCTGGTATGGACGACATTTTACGTCAAAATCCTGATTTAATGCGTTCATTTCAAGCAGCGGCTGTTAACACTATGAGTGGTTCTAATCCTGGGTTTGCTGGGTTTATGGGTGGTATGATGAATAGTGAACCTGAACCTAGCAGAGGTAGTGGACCTCCTCCTCCTTTAGCAACACAAGGCCTAGGTGCTTCTCAAAGTAGAGGCGGAAATAATGCTGGCTATACTTCTAGACCTGATTTAGCAGCAAGTAGAGATGATGGAATTAATTTTAGAGAAAGCTTCCCTGTCCCATCTGGTGCCCAACCTTCACAAAAATCTGATATCAAAAAACGCCCTGAAATGAAGGGACCCAGCGATTTAACTGACATTTTATCTGGTCTTAAAACTAAAACAATTAATATTGAAGAATCTCAAATAGATGCTAATGATAGTAGTAGAATTAGTATTAGCGACTTAACTGACTTACAAGGGTCTGGTAATGTTCCTAAGAAAAGCAGAAGAAAACAAAAGTCTGACAAAAACACTGTTAGTTTAGACATTTAATTTTTAAAAACAAAAAATAAAATTTATATTATAATTTAATAAAAATCTAATTATAATATATAAATAAATGGAAGACGAAGATACTTTTAATAGATATAAAGATAGATATGGCTTTGTAGGTGAATTTAATATGTATTCAATAACTAGACCTGAAGTAAGTAAAAAGTATTTTTTTAATGATAAAGAATTTAATACAATGTATATAGGAAATGTTATAAATATAGATAGAAATGGGTATGTTACATTAATATTACAAGAATATGTTCCAGATATAAATACAGGTGAAGTAATTAATAAACGACATAATGTACGTAATAATCGTATTTTAGAAGCTGGTAGCATTATTGTTTTAGATAATGATTCTTTAGAAATGATAGATGTTTATTTAATTCCAAATACTAATTATGATTCTGATAGTAGCAGTGTTGGTTATATTTCTGATGCTACTAATACAACTGATGAATTTGTAGACGATTTTAGTGAATTAACAATTGGTAAAAGAGGTATTCCTAATAGATTAAGTAATATTAGTAAACGTTCTAGAAAGCAAGGTGGAAAAAGAAGAAAGAGTCGTAAAGTTAAAAAAAGAAAAACTCGTAAAGTTAAAAGAAGAAAACATTAATTATAAAACAATTTTATTGCGAATATAGTCTTTAAATTTATAGTCTATTATATATTTATCTGCCATATTAGGTGTATATTTACAAATTGGAACTATTTTTGTTAGTATAGGAATATTACTATTAGAGTTTAAATAAGCTTGTTTATATAAATTTGCCTCTTCTAAATTATTAAAATACTTATATGCCAAATTAAACTTTGATAATTCATCTTTATTTTGTTGACAAATACATAAATAAACACGATTAAAATAATTATTGTTAGAATTATTATTTATATTATCTTTATTATTATTATTATCATTATAAAATATATCATTTACAAACATTTTTATTAATAACAATATACACTATTTTGCTTTTATATTGTTATTTTATTTATTTATTTTTATTTTTTTATAGATTTTCTTTTAATATTACGTCTTCTTTTAGTAATTCTTTTAAACATTCTTTTTTTAGTTTTTCTATTATTTACATATCTTTTACTGCGTCTTTTAATAGTTCGTTTGCCAGCATTTTGTTTAAAACGTTTATTTTTTAGTAATTTATCATATTCAGCTTCTGTTACAGGAATAAATCTATTTACTAACTCTTCATTTATAGTTCCATCAGTATTTTTTATCATTACAAAATTTTGTTTTGATTGCTTCATAGCTGGGAATGTTAAATTAAAAAAGTGTGTAACTTGACCATTGTTATCTACAATAGAACGCCAATTTTCATATGGATTTATTTGATTAGCTTGTTGTTCTCCTTCTTGAAGTGTGTCAAATTTTCTTTTATCTGCTTTTCTAACATTTTCATCATTATCTTTTTTTGTTTGCTCTTCATCATCATCTATTTCTGTTACATTTACTGGTTCGAGTTTATATTTGCCTCTATTTTCTTTTGCTAAATATGTTCCTACTGGATATTTTTTACGTAAATACGCAATATCTGTATTTGGTATAGTCATACGATTACCATTTACATCTACTATATCACCTCTAATTAATCCTTCTACTATACAAGTTCCTTTATAATTAATACTGCCAGTTGGACATTTTAATTTTTGATATAAACCAATCATAGATGGATTATTTTTTATAGATTCTGCTGACACATATTCAGCACCTATAACATCATATAATGTTCCTTTATCTCCATATTCTCCTTTTTCAACTTTTACATTTATTGTTTCTATATCTTCAGGCTTTATAGGTTCTTCAATTATATTTTTTGTAAGTTTATTATATATATCTTTTAATATTTTTGAAGGCATTATTCCACTTCTACGAGCATTTTCAAAACTATCCATTTTATTCAAAGCCTTATTTTTATATAATGCTCGTGGTAACATTTTACCTTTAATTGGAATTTTTATTAAATCTCTGTAACAACTATTTAAAATTAATGGAAGTGCTATTTTTGCTTTATCATCATAATATCTTAATAGTTCAATTGCTCTTTCAAGCATATCAATTTCATGATAAACCATATCACCTTGATAAAGCCCTGTTCTATTATTTCTTACTGATTCTGGAACTTCTGTTAAACAAATATTAAATCCTTGTTCATATAATAAAGGTATAATTTGATTTACATTATTAAATCTACTATGGTGATAGTGTCCTCCTGCTCTTTTATCTAAAATTACAGTCATAACATTTTCTGAACCTCTTACAAAATTTACATCTGCGCCAGCATCTAACAACATTTCAACAATTGGTCTATAACCTACATAACATGCTAATCCTAATATTGATTGATTTTTTATATCTCCAATAAGTCCAAAATCATTTGGTGGAGCAATATTTGGATCAGCACCAGATTCTAATAAAATTCTTACAACATTATCAACAATATCTGGACGCATTCTTTCTATTACTACAAATAAACAAGATGCTCCATTAAAAGTTTCAAATGATTTTTCATAACGAAAACGAGAATTTAATACTTCTGGTGAATAAGAACTTATAAGTTCGCGCACTTCATTTTCATTAAAATTTTCCATCTTAAATTTTAATAACCTTTCTGTTAATTCTTTAGCGGCTAAAGCATTTGGTGTATTCCATTCAGGTCTACTATTTTCTATTTGTTCATCTTCTTCATAAGTAGCCATTATATTATATCTAAATATTATATCTAATTATATATTTACAAATTCAAACTATTTTTGTTAGTATAGGAACATTACTATTAGCATTTAAATAAGCTTGTTTATATAAATTTGCCTCTTCAAGATTATTAAAATACTTATATGTCAAATTAAACTTTGATAATTTATCTTTATTTTGTTGACAAATACAAAGATAAACACGATTAAAATAATTTTTGTTAGAATTATTATTTATATTATCTTTATTATTATCATTATAAAATATATCATTTACAAATATTTTATTAATAACAATATATATATATATATATATTGTTATTTT
>JACCEA011601396.1_pt1 | contig 48089 bp, 31 predicted proteins | sample 7449851 | NCBI WGS metagenome assembly JACCEA01 (sample SAMN15323453, study PRJNA562643) | freshwater metagenome | isolation source: river surface water | place: USA:Blue River Watershed | collected 2017-08-18 | reverse complement strand
CAGGGAGTCGACAACTCTGTTGGCTCGATCCGAAGATCGAGCACAGAGTAGCAGGGAGTCGACAACTCTGTTGGCTCGATCCGAAGATCGAGCACAGAGTAGCAGGGAGTCGTCATCTTTGCGAAGCAAAGATGCGCCAAAGGCGTCAACCGTAGGTGATGGCCAGTTATCAGAAGAGGATGGATTCCAAGTAAAATCCGAAACTTTAGCAGGTATTCAACGGATTGTGGATAGTAACAAAGATTCGGGTATGTCTGATCTTGTGGGTCAGCCAATAATGGATTGTTTTACCGATATATCCAACAACAAGTTTCAAGATATGGAGCCAACGGATGTGTACCGATATATCATAAAGTTTCTCAAGTCTGTAAACAAATCGGTTTTGAGTAACCCAGATAATATGCGTGGAGGTGGTATGATAGATATGATACATATGATGATTGGATCAGCTATTGGTGGAATCTTGGAACAGAATCCTCGAGTCTCGAAAGAGAAGATCGCCCATATTATGATCGCGATGGATAAAAAGTATGGATCACCTGATTCAAAGCATTCACCTGATGAGGATGATGACGACGAGTTCATCCTTCTTGGCTAAGTCGTAAGCAGGTCATAGGGGATCAGATTGTAATCTCTGATAAGTCATTATACCATTATAATATAAAACTTATGTTTTTTATTATATGTCATTGGTATTATGGTAATATCTCTTTCAATTACATTTAAGCGGAGTCATAGAGGAAAGTGGTACCACCCACCAGCTTCCTGTTCATTGAGGTGCTCTGGATAAAGACCTTATAGGCATCCAGGTCGCTCGGCTTGATACGCTTCTTCTCGTCATAGTCGACGAGATTGAGCATCTTACGGGCCTTGTTACCCTCATAAAAGAGCCCAGTTGACTTCTCCAGTAGGACAATCTCCTTGGTCTTCTGAATTAGCTCCGGCTTATTGAACTCATAGAAGCCCTTACCACGCTCGAAGGTGAGGCCGTTCGACTCGGCGAAGCCCTGAATGTCCTGATCTTCGGTAACGGGGAGTGTCTGGAAGCGACCAGGGGGAGAGGGCTTGAGGGTGAAATCCTCCTCTTTCATCTCCTCCAGTCCCGTCTTCTTCCTCGAAGAGCGACTCGATGAGGAAGATGACAAGTATGATGAATAGGCCGATACATCGGACGATGATGACGAACTCGATGATGAGCTACCATAGTCATAACGGCGGCTATTCTCTCGGTCGACATCCTCAGAGGTCTTCTTTCCGAGCATCACATCGAAGACCTGCTGCATACCGTGAGTGACGCCGCCATCACGGACACGAAGTTCATTCTCATAGCTCTGGAGGCGCTCCTGACCCAGTTGCTTATAGCAAATCGCCATCATCATTGCGGGGATCATCGTGAACTGATCGAGGCGAAGGTGATAACCATTTGTCTCTCGGGCGATTGTTCCATAGAACTCTTTGTTCTCGCGTGCCAGAGAGTATGAGTAGCACTCCACGGAGTAGATATTGACACCCATTCGCTTGAGGCGCTGGGTCTCCTCACGCCAATTGATACCCTTGTAGGCATAGCGAGGCTCGTGAGGAGGCGCATCACCAATCATCACCAGGGCACGCATTGAGTCTGATGACCAGTTGAGCTCGGGAACACGATGCATCACGTATTCATAGCACTCATTGAGATCGCAGTCATTCGTATGGGTAAACCCAATATCTTTGCCGGTGACGCAGTACTGGGATTCGAGATTCTTCATAAAGTGAATCAGAGCACCCTCATCGTTGGTGAAGTCGATCGGCTTCCAGATGTAGCTGAAGTTGAAGTCCTGGAACGCGACGATGGAGATGCGGACATTGGGAACATTCTTGAAGAGCTCCTTCACAATATCCTGGATATTGTTGGTCACCTGGCGAATACATCCGGACATCGAACCGGTTGTGTCAAAGGCGAAACAGATATCGACCTTCCTGTTGGGATCTGTGGTGGAAGATGGCACAGAAGCCTCCACAACGGGGGTGGCAACTACCGCAGGTGTCTCTACCACTGAGGGTGCAGCAGAAGTCTCAACTGAGGGTGCAGAAGGAGCCTCAACCGTGGATTCAGCAGAAGCAGCAATACTCTTCCACGACTTAACCCTCGGGTTACGAGGTTTATTCCGGGGAGGAGGCTCAGGAGCCTCCTCCTCAACAACAGGTGCAGGGGTAGCTACCGCAGGAGCAACAGGAGCCTCCGCAACTGCAGTAGGAACCTCTTCGGCAGTCGCCTTGGGCTTACGAGTACGAGGGGGCATTTGTATTTGAAACTTTCAAGATATCACTCTTACCTCTTATCACTCTTTCCAAAAATCTCTTTATTTTGGACATTTTTATAGATCAATCTACCAACTACTTCTTGAAGTAGTTATAGAGTTGTCCTGGCTTACTGAGGACTTGTTCTTTGAGAGTACGGTTTTGGTGGAGGGTTGCAATTTGAAAGGCATTGAGAAAGGTGGGGTAATCGCACGTGACGATATCCAAGCTCAGTTTCCCAAAGAGGTATTGGGGATCCGTCGTCATTCGATCAAAGTCGAGGAAGATAGTGGGGATATCATATTGGACCATCCATCGGTTGTATTGAGCCATTGCGGTATAAAAGAAATCCAATTGGCTCTGGTAATCGGTCGCGTTCCAGAGACCGCCGTGTTCCGCTCCGTATGTAGCGCGTGATTCGGCGCACTTCTCATAATCGCGGATTGGGATAATCACCTTTCGGATGCGGGCTCCGTGGGGTTTCTGGGTAATAATCTCTTCGATCTCGGTGAGGAAGCGAGGGTTTTTGAGAATGGTGTGTCGGCAATCGATCTTCCGCTCAAGACCGGAGTTGCACTTGTCAGTGATGTCGTGTTTGAAGTTCTGGAGGGTAAATCCAGTGTCCGCGCCGGCAAAAGAGAGGACGAGCATCAGGAAGGTGGTCCCGCATCTTCCGGTGCCGGTAACAAGGATCTTATTGGGTTGATAGGGGATAGGGGTAGCCATTTTATGGACGACTTTAGCGATCAATCTGCTGAACGAACGAAGTGAGGAGATCCAAGATTGATAAATGATTCTAAGTAATCCTTTTACTTAGAATCGGGTTTATAATTATGGGATTGGAACGAGGCTTAAACCTCTTTCATAACGATCGTCTCAATGCGGATCTCTTTTTGGGGGACAAAGTGGCGTCCACCTGAGCAGATGCTGGCAATAAATTGAGGCGTGCCGTGATTGGCACTCTTCTCCTCGGAGAGTGTCCCGCTTAACTGGACATCGAGGCGATTGCACTTCTTGACTCGATAGATGTTGGATATATTGCCATTGGAAGCTCGGTCATAGACGATCTGACGAACAAAGTGAACACACTTGAGACAATTCTGGGTAACTCTGGAGGGCATTTTGGGATATCGATTTGTTCTACATCACTCTCTTGAAATCTCTTTACTTGGGCAATTTTATAGATAAAAACGACTATCGTAAAGAGATATCAGGATTGATCTTAAAAAATCGATTCAAAATGCTGAATCAATGAGAAGGAGAGGATAAAGGATTGTGTATAATAGAACATTTTCGTCCTATTCTACCGAATTTTATCAGAATGGCTGCTTTTCATCCTGTTCAACATCCGATTGCGCATCCGGTCGCAGATGCGGCCCCCTTCCGTCCACTCCGTGAAAATCACGTGGGTGGATCCGTTGCGACCTATCCCTGTGGTCCGGAGGACTCTTTACCTGAGAAGGTGAGAAAGAGTGCGATACGTGCGATTAAGGAGATCCTTGTGCAGATGCGAGTCCAGGAGCTAATGGTTCCAGGGCAATTTAACCCTCATCTTGAAGCTGAGCTGCGGGCGCAAGTTCCCGAGCCACAGCTAAGTCTGGACGAGGCGCGGGCGCGTTTCCTGGAGGCAATTGCCTCATGGATTGCATCCGACATTGGCCTCATCGAACATCTTGGCCAATTGGAGGCCGCGCACGCAGTGAACGGGTCTCCATTTATGGAGTATCTCTCTCACTCTCGTGACCTTCCCAAGATGGCAGCAAAGGCGATTGCCCACTCGGACATCGATATGGATCGATCCATCAACCTGATCGGCTATTTGGCCGCCAAGTTGAACGGCGCGCTTCGTGAAGGGTCAACCCTCGTCTATGCCCCGGTCTACCTGACCAGCAATGGTTTCATTACCCTGCCCCTGACGGGGGTGGGGGCAGAAGGATTTGATCTGGTGGCGAGGAATCTCGCCCCCGAGGGGACTTTCGAGTGGAAGTCACAGATGGGTCGTCTGGTAGCCGCGATCTTTTTCGAGGGCCAGATGCTTCACTATGACCAGGCCACCGAGAACCTCCACCTCATTCGGCTCCCTGACAACAAGGACCGGGTTACCCGGCTCTTGCTCCCCCATATTCTGCGCGAAAAGATCGCGCGGTATCGGGATGCGATTCTCGATGCCCATCAGGCTCTCGCCGCCCATCAAGGGTGGATGACGCCGGAGGTCGTCGAAGTGATGACCCAGGGCTATGGAGATGCGATTGCGCTCTATCAGCACGTGATTCATTTGTTGGAGCACGACTTTGACCGGATTGAGTTCGCAGGATGGCGCCGGGCGCAGCTTGACGCTGCTATCCGGACCGTCTTCGAGCTACTGCTTATCGGACAAGATGCTCTGGTAACCCCGGAACAGATCCAGACTACGGCAAATAGAGTGCTCAATGCCCTCGACTACGATCTCCCGACGATCCATCAGGTCACCTACTATATCAATCTTCGCGCACCTTCGCGTCCCAACTGGACGCAGCAAGAGGCCCACGACCTGATCAAGGAGGTGATCCGACAGGTGGATACGACGAGTGAGTACGACCGCATTGCACTGATGACCCTCATCTATGCGACGATAGAGCGTGCCAAGCGATTCAAGATGGCGGCCCAGAGAGGCCTCTATCACGCTGCTCCGGCTCCCCCGATGCATCTGCTGATGATCGAGACCTTTGCGGTCCACATCCCTGTAGATGCAGTGGCAGGGGCAGGGATGCAGGAAGTCGTCATCCCTGTAGATGCAGGGATGCAGGAAGTGATCATCCCTGTAGATGCAGGGATGCAGGAAGTGATCATCCCTGTAGATGCTCCTGATGATGATGTGGATATTGTGGAGATTCCTGGTCCGATCTAAGTGATCGATCAAGACTCCCTGCTCATGTCGGAGCAGATCGCTGCTCCTCTCCAAGGAGCCATGAAGGTCATACCATATCAAATAATAACCAAACATAAAAATTATAAAACCTTAATCGATAGATCCTCGAAAACCTGGTTACACCCTTGAAGATTTAAGATGGCACAGCCATTTTAATTCAACTCTGTTGGCTCGATCTTTAGATCGAGCACAGAGTAGCAGGAAGTCGCCATCAACGGTGTAAAAAGCTGCAACGTAAATCGATGTAAAAAAGTTACGGTTTGATGGAATTATAACGGACTTGTTCTCTCTTTATATTGTGTACCCAATACATACAGTTTTGTTTGTATTACGTACCTTTTTATTGAAGATGGATCATTCCTTTGTTTCTGGTTCTCTTCATCTGGGCGCACCTTGTGGTGCTGGTGGTTCTCCTCTGGACGAGGAGCCCGCTAATCTCCTCGATCTACTTCGCAAGGCCATTGCCCGAGTCCTTCGCCAGGATCGTGCCAATGCTCGGTTTCAAGCTGAGCGCAAAGAGGCCTATGATACGGCAGTGCGTCAAGTCTATCCTGACGGACCTCCTGAGGGCCTGACACAGGCTGAGATCATCCCTATCCTTCTGGGAGAGGGAGCCCTCTCTTTCCCGTCGTCTCATCGGGGTGCAGAGATCTACATCGAGACGCAGCCGATTCCGGAGGACACGCTGTCCGACGAGCAAATCGACGCTCTCTTCCAGGCGATTCTGGATGGCTGGCTGCTCGCAACCGACCGCGTGGTGCAGGAGTCGAGACGATTGACTTTCATGTGCACGGAGGATGGGTCGGTGTTATCCGACTACCACATTGGGGAGCGATATCTGGGCGACAAGATCGCCAAGATGCTCGCTGCCCAGCATACTGGACGCACCGCTAAGGCGACCGAACTTTTCCAGGACTTCGCCCGTGAAGTGATAGCTGCGCTACGCCGTGGCCGCATCCCTGTCTGGGCCAACATTCCTGGTCAACTGGGCTTCAAGTCCGAGTTCTACACCTTGCCCCTGGTAGCCAGAACCGCTGACGAATTGCGCTGCAACTCTGTGCTCGCTTCGGGAGCCAACAGAGTTGACCTCACACCACGTTTCCTGGGCCCCACTGAGGGGTCCCACGCCTGGAAGGAGAGGCTCGGTCTCCTGGTGAAGCAGGTCTTCGTTGAGGGCCGCATCTTGCAGATCAACGCCGAGACGGGTGACCTCGAATCAATCGAGGCACCTCACAACGGGAATCGGGTCTGCTATATCCTCCTCTCCGATGTTCTGCCCAAGAAGATGGGCCATCCCAGGATCACCCCCGAGGCCCGTTTGGCCTATCAGTGTGCCGCCCAGCTTCTGGGCACGTTCCCTGCCGTCGAGCATAACGCTGAGGAGAGCGAGCGCCTGATGGAGGAGGTCAACAAACAGATCACGGTGGCTAACAACGCTGCCTGTGCAGCTGTAGCTGGTTGGTAAGGGCATTTGCCCCACCACCCCCGCCGACTCACCCACCCCTTCCCAACACCACCCACCACCCCGTACGGATGGATAGCGATGAGCGCTTACGGTCTATCTCTGATGGCCGTTCGCTGCTCTCGATTCCTCTGTACATTGCCAAAAAAAAAAACAAAAAAAAGAAACAAAACTTATAAAAATTTACCATTTTGATCCCATTGAGTTTGATTTACATTCAAATAAGTGTATAAAACATTGCATTTTGTCATTGTTCTATATACTTTTTATCAAGATGGCCTCTTATTCTTGCGTTTCTTCTCCTCAGTCTTCTCCTACTAAGCTCTCTTTCGAGGGTTGGTCTTTTGGCCAATCTTCAAAGAAGAGTCCGCTAAACGAGTTGGCAGAGAGGTTCCCAACGGGACCTCAAAAGGTACTTTCCGATGAGATCATCCAGCGGGTCAAGGGTCTCAATATGACCCGGTGCTTTTATATGCGCCTTCATACGGCTACTGCCGGTATGGATCCTCACTCGGAAGCCTATGAGCAGATCTCCTCGGAGATCCTCTATGCAAATGAGACGTATGCAGGCCTTCCGGATCGCATTCCCGATATCGACTCCTACCGAGCGCTTGCTCACGAGGCGGTTGCTCTATGGTCAGCGAGTGGCATTGGCGCGAAGTATCCTTCGGATCTTTACTCCATTCCACACTACTATGTCCCTCACCCGGACTCTCGGGAGAACATCCGGCACCTCTTTAAGGAGTGGCTCTATTCGGGCCCTATGCTGGATCACTTGATCGCGCAGACGCTCTTCGGAGTTGCCCTGATTCGTGATCCGGAGACCTCTCCCGAGGAGAGGGAGGAGCAGAGAGTGATCGTAATCCGCAACATCGGATACTTCGCTTATTTGGAGATCGAGGCGCTGAAGAAAGATCGAACCCTCCTCCACGCGCCCCTCCACACTCCCAGTGGCTTTCCCGTATCACCCTTCATCTATATGAACCTGGGAGCGGCCGCCAACGGCCCTCCCTCGTACTATGATGATAAGAGACGCACCTTTGAGAACCTTGCTGACCGCTACCTGGGCCCTGAGTCCGAGAGCGATTGGACCGAGAAGATCGCAGAGCTGGTGATTGGTATTTTCTTTGAAGGGATGATGGTGAAGCGGAGTGATCTCGATGGCGCTTATCGTCTTGATCTGATTCCTCGCTCAAACCCCGAAGGGGTAGATGCTTGTCGTGTTCCCTCCAACAAGGAATACTACGCCGCGCTGGCGCTCCCCCAGCTTCTCCGGAAGCGGGCGACAGATGCGCTCCGGCGTGCTTCCCTTCAAGAGACCGGTTCCACCTATATGTGCCCCTCGTGGTGCAACGGGACCCCTCGCGCAAACCGCAACGGCTCTCATCTCTCCAACACGGAGAGTGACCGTCATCAAGCGGCTTATCGCCAAGCTGCGGCATACTACACCAAGGCTGCGGATCTGCTCGACGCAGATTTCCCGGTGGTGAATGACGACCCCGTGCAGAGCGAGGCCTTGATGACGCTGGTCTACGCGTACTTCTGGTATGCGGAGATCAACGATACCATCGGCCCCGACTGCGAGGTCGATGCATCTGCTCTGGACCAGTCGCTCAACGCGATCCAGGAGGCTGAGCGCATCTATGCTGAGCTTCGCTCTGATGCTGCGCTTCGCTCTGATGCTGCGCTTCGCGCCTAAGCGCGTTGCCCAGTAGCCGACCACCCATCATCCAGCAACTGTATATATAATATAGCTGGATGATCCATATAGGGAGTAACTCCCAAAAATAAAAAATTATAAAATCCTTATTACGAAGATTGGTAATAAGAAGATAAATGATAGTAAGTATTATACTTACAACTCTGTTAGCTCCCCAAAGGGGAGCACAGAGTAGCAGGGAGTCGACATAACTAAGCAATATAGCTGATATCAGCATTGGCGCCTTCCCCACGAAGTTCCCGATCGAGGCTCACAAAGACCTCTTTTACACTATTGCTGCTTGACATAATCGCCTCGAGAAGGGCGCCACTTGCCGCGTAATCCTGGTAACCAATCCGGTCAAGACCCGCTTCAATCTCTGCCTTATCCTCCTCAGTAACAAAGTTCTCGGAGAGTAGTGCGACGGCGTCGCATCTGCGCAGGTTCTTAAACTCGACGAGTCGGAGGCGACCAGGGCGAATGAGGGCAGGATCGAGCTTATCAGGGCGATTGGTGGTGGCGATGATAATAAGACCTTCCGGTGTCTTTCCACCGGAAATGAAGTTGAGGAGCGTCCGTAATGTAAAAGGTGCCTTCTCTTTATTCTCAACGGAACTATCGATGGAGGTATCACGGCGATATTTTGGATCCACTCCAAAAGTGAATATATTACAATACTTCTCAAGGGTTTTGTAGACCATCTCTTTCTTATCTGTATGTGCCACACGCACATCACTTTGGACCGGTTCATTGGTAATGTACTTGAAACACATAAAAATACCGTAACAGATAGCTCCCAGAACATTAGCTAACATCTTCTGGAGAACATCCAAGATATGATAGACCATATTGAGTCTCTTTTCCATTCTCCCGAATCTCTCTTCCATTCCCCCGAGTCTCTCCAAAACCTTGCGATTCAAGGACTCGTCCCTTCCACTACTCTTCTGTGTAGATGCAATGCTACTATCGCTCTCTGAGTCCGAAAGAGATCCATCATCACTTGCGATCCCGCAACCGCTTCTATCCCGGTTACCCCCATCCGAGCCCATACCCATACCGAGTTTCTCAAAGCGTTGTTCCTCTTTCATCTTGATCAGCTTATCGTCGAGATCGCGGGAAGGACACATTAGATCGATCTCATCGAGAAGGAATACAAAGCTTAGAACGTCCCTCTTTTTGAAAAACTCAAAAAACTCCTCCTCATAAACAATCTTGGAGAGATCAATCTCGGCAATATCTCGATTAATCTCTTTAGCGATAGCTCTTGCAGCATATGTCTTGGAAGTTCCTGGAGGACCCGCAAAACAGAAGTTCAATGAGACAGGTCTCATCGACGATAAGTCGATGTTCTCTAATTTGTGATCCGCTGGACAGAACGATTGAAACTTTCTCTGGATTTTGTACCGTTTGATCGCAGTACGAATCTGATCACTGTGCTCATTATGAATTCTGGATAGACGGAAAGATGAATGATTCTCTTGGTAATACTCGTGGTAGACAAGTCGAAATATCTCTGAGTATCCATATCTCTTTGTACTCGCAATATAAACGTAGACAGATATGTTTTTGTAGATCTCCTCGTTATAGATGCTTAAGCTTGGATTCTCCACAAGATTCTTGATATCATCGGGTGCGATGACCATCTCTACATAGAGATGGGCTTGAGTTCCTTCACCTTTAAACTCCAGTACATCATAAAAATTACGAAAAATCGTGATCATACTTTTATTTGATAACACCCGACAAGGATATGTCTTTGTTCGTTGAAAAATCACATCTAAATACGTTCCACCAAGGCTTAGTGCATTAAGATTTTGGCGTATAAGCGAAACGTGGAGCCCCTGTTTCTGCCACTCTGCTACCTTCTTGTTCATGTCAAAGTCCACCGTATACTTCTGGAAGATCATTCTGCCATACTCATCAAACGCCTTATCCTTATACATCCCGTCATTCCTCTTGATATTGAGCTTCTCTGAGAGCCATACGATCGTTTTTCCCACAGCTCCCAGTTTTGCCCCGCCCTCAATCCCCGCTGCCATCACCGCGAGTCCCATGGCAATCAGCTTGAGGATCAGTGCCGATATCACCGGAACGGAGGGACTGATAATGAGAAGAAAGTCCATCATCGTCAGCTCCTTCTTCTCTCGGCCAATGTGGTGGATCACTCCTGCAACAATCGCGCTCACCGTCGGCGCCAAATAGTCGAAGTTGATCGACTGGCTCCATGACGAGATTGAGCTCTGTTGAGGAGCAGTTCCCGAAGTGGTCGCTGCTACACTACCCGTAGTTCCAGAAGGCGTAGTCGTCGAACTCATTCCTGACGACTTTAGCGATCAATCTGCTCGACAAAGGAGAGCCAGGATTGATAAAATCAGTTATACTCCTCTTTCTCAGAAACCCTTTAGGTCACCTCATTTGTTCCATCTATCTTATTACTGAATCTGGTAATAGGATATATAAAATATAACTTAAATACTCTTATCAGGCTACGTAATTCACATCAGCCTTCGTACCTTCTCCACGAAGTTCTCGATCGAGGCTCACAAAGACCTCTTCTACACTATTGCTGCTTGACATAATCGCCTCGAGAAGGGCGCCACTTGCCGCGTAATCCTGATAACCAATCCGGTCAAGACCCTTTTCAATCTCTGCCTTCTCCTCCTCAGTAACAAAGTTCTCGGAGAGTAGTGCGACGGCGTCGCATCGGCGCAAGTTCTTAAACTCAACGAGTCGGAGGCGACCAGGGCGAATGAGGGCCGGATCGAGCTTATCAGGACGATTGGTGGTTGCGATGATAATAAGACCTTCTGGTGTCTTTCCACCGGAGATAAAGTTGAGGAGCGTCCGCAAAGTGAAAGGGGTCTTCTCTTCATTCTCAACGGAACTATCAATAGAGGTATCACGGCGACCGTTTGGATCCACTCCAAAAGTGAACATATTACAATACTTTTGAAGAGTTATGTAGACCATTCCTTTATTATCAGTATGTGACACATACATACCACTTGGAACTGGTTCATTGGTAATGAACTTGAAACACATAAAAATACCATAACAGATGGCTCCCAGAACATTCGCCAACATCTTCTGGAGAACATCCAAGATATGATAGACCATATTGAGTCTCTTTTCCATTCTCCTGACTCTCTCCATAGTCTCTCGAACTAAAGATATCAGAGTAGATAAGTCTGTCCCATTGCTATTCTGGGTAGATGCGAGGCTACCATCGCTCTCTGAGTCTGAAAGAGATCCATCATCACTTGCAATCCCGCAACCGCTTCTATCCCGGTTACCCCCATCCGAGCCCATACCCATACCGAGTTTCTCAAAGCGTTGTTCCTCTTTCATCTTGATGAGCTTATCGTCGAGATCACGGGAAGGACACATTAGATCGATCTCATCGAGAAGGAATACAAAGCTTAGAACGTCCCTCTTTTTAAAAATCTCAAAAAACTCCTCCTCATAAACAATCTTGGAGAGATCAATCTCGACAATATCTCGACCAAGCTCTTTAGCGATCGCTCTTGCGGCATATGTCTTGGAAGTTCCTGGAGGACCCGCAAAACAGAAGTTCAAAGAAACGGGTCTCATTGACGAGTAATCATTCGATAACTTGATCATTTCAGACTTTACAGACTTCTTTTGGAATTTGTACCGTTTGATCGCAGTACGAATCTGATCACTGTGCTCATTATGGATTCTGGATAGACGGAAAGATGAACGATTCTCTTGGTAATACTCGTAGTATACAAGTTTATATATTTCGGAGCATACATATCTCTTTGTACTCGCAATATAAACATTGATAGACATATTTTTGTAGATCTCATCATCATAGATGCTTAAACTTGGATTCTCCGCAAGCTTCTTCATATCATCGGGTGCGATGACCATCTCTACATAGAGATGAGCTTGAGTTCCTTCACCTTTAAACTCCAGTACATCATAAAAATTACGAAAAATCATGATTTGGTGTTTACCCACAAACGATCGATAACTAAATGTTTTTGTTCGTTGAAAAATCACATCTAAATACGTTTCACCAAGGGTTGCATTTTCACGTGTAACCAAAACATGGAGTCCCTGCTTCTGCCACTCTGCCACCTTCTTGTTCATATCAAAGTCCACTGTATATTTCTGGAAGATCATCCTGCCATACTCATCAAACGCCTTGTCCTTATACACCCCTCCATTCCTCTTGATATTGAGCTTCTCCGAGAGCCATACAATCGTCTTCCCAACAGCTCCCAGCTTCGCTCCACCCTCAATCCCCGCTGCCATCACCGCGAGTCCCATAGCAACCAGCTTGAGGATCAACGCCGAAATCACCGGAACTGAGGGGCTGATGATAAGGAGAAAGTCCATCATTGTCAGCTCCTTCTTCTCTCGGCCAATGTGATGTATCACTCCCGCAACAATCGCACTCACCGTCGGCGCCAAATAGTCGAAGTTAATCGACTGACTCCATGACGAGAATGAGCTCTGTTGAGGAGCTTGCTGAGAGTCATTCCCTAAAGTCGCCACTACACGACCTGTAATTCCAGTAATTCCAGTAGACGTGGTCGTTGAACTCATTCCTGACGACTTTAGCGATCAATCTGCTCGACAAAGGAGAGCCAGGATTGATAAAATCAGATTACTTCTCTTTCTCGAAAACCCTTTAGGTCATCTCATTTTATCAATCTATCTTATTACTGAATATGGTAATAGAATAGAATTAGTTTATAAATATCATTATACAATTCAATCTATATCTACTCTTCCTCAGCCATTGCATAGATGAGGGGCATCAGATCATTGACGAAAGGGAAGACGTCACTGTAATGTTCGGAGAGAACTTCAAAGAGCTCAATATAGGTGATCGATGGTCGGAGAATAGCAAAATCATTATCATTACTATCACCATAAGTTTCTGTAGGTTCCCGGGCCAAGTTGGTGAAGGCGATATCGAGGAACGCATCATTGTAGATCTGGTAAGAGATCTTGATCAGATCGAATGCATCGGGATCTGCATCCCCACTATTATACTTCTCAATACACTCTTTTACGGACTCTATTCCGAGAGCTCGATCGAAGAATTCGCGGGCAATAGCGCGGATCTGTTCATCAAGCGATCCCTGGAACTGAAGGGAGCCACTTCCACTCTCTCGATCTTCATGGAATCGCACATCGTGACATCCGGCGATATCGAGGAAGACTTGTCCGATAAATGCCTCCATCGACTTCTTATCGATACCCAGATGGAGATCGCTAAGTGCTTGTAAAAGTGCGGCCATTTTCCAGTAATCATCTCTATGAAATACCCTTTATACCTCGGCATTTGATATATTAAAACTTTTTATTATATATAAAAGGAAGGGTGCAGGGTATGTCCATCTGATCACGAAGTGATCGATGGCAAATAACCTTGGTTTCCTTGCGAGGAGGTAGGGTAGGAACCTTAGGTTCCTACCAATTATAATTTTTTATGGTTATGGTTATATTTTGGAATGATAACTGGGAATGATGGTAATGGTGATGGTAAAACCCTAATCCGACATATCATCATAATCCTCATCCTCTGACATCTCTCCACCATCGGTATCTGTCGCCCCAAAGAGGTCAACACCACCCATCAGCTCTTCGAGTTCCATCATATCAAAGAACTCCTTTTGGCTTCCATTCCAGAAGCTGGTATAGTAGTCGCTCAGACTAATGATATCCTGGATCAGGTCCGCATTTGCCGTCACATCATTCGTGATGAACAGAAAGACGAAGGCATTGAAGAAGATGTGGATATCCTCTTCAGGCGAGTCGTCGGTAAGTACCTTGTGGCGGACGATGTGTTCGGCGCTCTGGATCAGGGTTGACCGAAAGTGATTGGCAAAATGGTCGTGAAGAATGGCGGAAAATTCCATCACATTCTTGATGCCCAAAAATGTTTTACGTTCACGGTTTTGGAGGGTAAAGGTCGCATCAGCCATCCGGAGATGATCGCAGCATAGGGTGATCCCTGCTTTAACCTGTCGGTAGAGCTCCATAAAGTGGTTCTTATCAAATGCAACCGGCTCAGGGTAATGTTCGCTCATTTTCGTGGAGCGTAAACAAGAATAAAAAGAGACAATAGTATCAGAAATGATGCTATGGTTCGGTGCTCCAGAGCGATTCTCCCCTTCGTTCCAATGGGAAAATCGATTTTTAACCTTGCGATACTATTTATAGTATTGAAATCTCTTTATATCAAGTTTATAGTATTGAAATCTCTTTATATCAAGATGATATAAGAAAAATCCGAATGGATCAAATGCAAAAAGTGAATCCTGAGGCGGAATGAGATCTGGGCAGTGAATGGGGACGAGTAGAAGAGAGTTCTCTTATCATCAACAACAAAATGGCGACTACAACATCAACAACTACCTATGCGACAAGTGCAGTGAAGGACTTGACGGAGGGGATCAAGATCACGAGGAGGAAGGCGCCGCTCAAGAGTCCGGTCTATACGGGTGCGGACTTGACGCAACTTCTCAATGAGAAGTTCAATTGGCTATGTGCGAATACGCACGCGGTCTTTGTGAAGCAGAATGCGCGGCTTCACGGATTGCTCAAGATTATGACGAGCCAGCCGAAGTCGATCCTGGGCGGTTATGAGGCGATGCTTCTCCTCCAAGAGGCGACGTCGCGTGAGGAGGGGATTCTTTTGATGATTCTCCGGGATATGAAGAAGAGGACGAGTGATGCGGGCCATATCTTGAGCTATCGCTTTGAGTTTGATCGTGATGGGGACGAGGATGGAGAGAAGTACGATGACTATGCGCTAAGAACCCGTTTGGATGGATACACGATGTTGATTCTGGCGGCGAAGCAGGGCCTCTGGAAGATTGCGAAGTATCTCTTTCTGGCAGATGGGGAGGATTCAACGATTATCCATCAGGAGGTTTTCGAGAAGGATACGGGAAAATATCATAGTATCTATACCTATGCACTTAATACGGACTCGGACTCTTCTGCTACGGCCTCCTCTACGGGAATGTCGGAGGGACAGGAGAAGGAAGAGAAGGAGAAGATCAGCTTTTTGACGGTTCTTTTCCAGAAGTATCCCGCACAATTCTGGGAGCGAACCCGAACGACGCCTCAGGATCTGGTGGAGAACTTGAAGTCCCGAACGGCACATCTCAACCACATCCGGAGTCCGACGCATAGGGATCTTCTCACAAAGATCTTCGGGTTGATGGAGATGGTTGTGGTGACGCATCCGGATCACTTTGTGGACAATCAGCTCTATCTCGACTTTGCCCGGAATCATCAGAATGAGGCCCTCCTTGCGATGTTGCGCTATGGGGAGATCAATCCGATGTATACGGACAAGACAACAGGGAATACGGCATTTATCTATGCGGCGAGGACGCGGAATCTGGAGCTCTTTGAGATGCTTCTCTATTCGATGCCGCTTTCGCATCTTGTGCAGAAGAATGGGGAGGGGAAGGCGGCGATTGACTATCTTCCTGCTTCTTCAAAGACGCCAAAGGTACAGCAGATGGGGGCGATGTTGAGGAGCTATCTCAAGTTCCTGCTGGAGCGCCCGAAGGTGGTGATTATGAATGGAAAGGATACGATCTACATCTCCCCTGACTCCCCTATAGGGAGTGGGGAGATGCAGGAAGTCGGCCTGAACCCCAATATCAGCGAGAGAGAAGAGGTAGGGGAAGAAGAGAAGCCCTCATCTCAGAAAGTTACCCACGAGGAGAGTGCTTAATCATTACCATACTATTACCATATTATCATCTAATTATAACTATTTATGCATAAAATATCAACATATCATTTATCGATATAGATAAGATATTTATATCGATCAAAAGTAGTAGTAACGATTGATCAACGATGAGTTCATTTACAAATGCCAATGCTGGTAGAGGGAATGCCAATGCTGGTAGAGGGAATGCCAATGCTGGTAGAGGGAATGCCAATGCTGGTAGAGGGAATGCCATTGCTGGTAGAGGGAATGTCAATGCTGGTAGAGGGAATGCCATTGCTGGTAGAGGGAATGTCAATGCTGGTAGAGGGAATGCCAATGCTGGTAGAGAGAACAACATCTTCTTTTTTAATGATCGTATAAAGGATCGACGAAACGATGCAGATGTTGAAGTATTCAGAAGAGAATATGATGAGCTTTCAAATTTGTTATGCAAAATTATCTGGCTATCTGAGAATGACTTTGTAGTCAATGAAGATATTCAGAAAGCAATTTATTGGAATCTCTATGTAAAGTTCATTCAGCAGAGTATGTTGCTCAAAAAGATATTGGAATCTCAAAAAGTTCCTAACTTGGATCCTACCATTTTCAGTAGTAAATCGGTAGAAGGAGCTTTTGGTAGTGTTTCTATCATTCGTTCAAATAAGTTGAAGAATGATCCTATCTTGAAGGAATGTTTAGCGAATGGGAATACGATCGTGAAACAGTATTTTACACGACTTATGACTGATCGAAGAAAAGATGATCCATTGATGATCTTCCGAGTATTACAGGAAAATTACCTACAATACATACTTAACAAAGATGGCCCTTCATACACTGATAGTACTGGTAAAGTTCATAAGGTTGTCCCACGACCAAGTTGCATTCGTATGACTGAATCTGGTGGATATGTAAGCTTTATGGAAAAGCTTGAAGGTGGTGAGCTGTTTGATAAAATGATAAGTTATTTTGGTAATAAACCTTCTATGGATAAACTATTTATACAGGTCTTTATCCGTCTCTCTGAAACGATTGAACTCTTACAACGTGATTTTCACTTCGTTCACGGTGATCTTAGCCCACACAACATCTTTATTCATCCCAACAGGAATGTACATATTATCGATTTTGGCGGATCAATGATCCGAATTCCTGGTAAGGAAATGGTAATAGCTCCATACCCTGAACTTTGTGTAACAAAGTATAAGTTTGGTACGAAAGAGGTTGATATTGGTACTGTAAATAATTCGATAGTATATGATATGTCTGTGATAACTGGTACAAACATCTACTATGACTATCCAACAATCAAGAGTATCATTGGTCCATCTGCGGTTAACATCTACGAGATTATATGGAAATCTCAAGATTTCTTTTATGCATTCAATCATATAATGATGGAGAATGTAACTCAGATTATAGGGGCTTACTACCAAGTAATTACGAAAGATGTTCAAAATGAACGTATCTCAATGCCATCACCTACTGCAAGTTCTGAAGAGAAGAGTCGTGTTTATGATGAGATAAGAGGGAAGATTCATAGGATTGTGATGAACTGTATTACAGAATACATATATAGTCATAGTGTACTCAATACATCTCAGTTTGTAGAGAAAGTTGTAGATCTCTTTTATACATATCGTTACACGGATAGTACAGGTAAAGATGTTTATATTAACCTATTTATGGTAATGTGTGAGACATATGCACATTACTTTGCAAATTTGTACATCGATGCTTTGTCATCGTTAGGGTCATTCGGTGGTTACCCAATGAATGTAAAATTTGATTCATACTATTTCTTCAAATACACACTACCAGGTCCACTCGATTTTGTAAATGATCTTATAATACCAGAGTGTGTTAAAATTCTTGAGAGCAAAGGCATTACCAGAAATGGTAATGGATCAGAGTATAACCGGTTACTATTTGTCGAAGTCTATGAGATGATCAGAGGTTTCCGATCTCGATTCATTCCTGTTGAGGTACGTCGAGGATTAAATCATATATATAAATCTCTTTATCGTAACCCTGCAGCTGCAGCTGCAGCTACAGCTACAGCTGCACCTCCATCTAAACCTAAACCTAAACGTGTTATTACATGGAGAAATTCTGTTGTGACAAATCCGGTAGGAGGATTAACGAATGTATTTGAAATACCTACAAAAGAAGTGGTAAAAGAGTTAACAATGAGAGAACCAGGTATTGGTAATAGTTACGAGTTATCTCAGAGACTTACTGGATCAAGAGCGCAGAGAAGCAAACAACCATATGGACTTCAACGTCCACCCGGTAAACAATCAAGATTGTATGGTAATGTTGAAGAGAAGAATATCACAACTTTGGCACAAAGATTAAATAATGCTGTTCGGAAAAGACGTAAACCATCAAATAACTCTGCTGGGTCTAAGCCAGCCAACGTATAACTTCACGATCCAATTCCATAAATATAGTATATCCAATATTAGATATACTATTCATATTCATTACCACAATACCCTCGCAAAATGCTCGCAACCCTGTCCAAAGTTCTTTCTCCATCTCCCCCTACTCCCGTTCCGCTCTACACCTTCATCCATCCGACGAAGGTGGGTGGAAACGCATTCAAGGCCTATGTCAATAAGTACTATTCCAAGCATATCGATGTTCCGAAGGGTGGACACAAGCGCTTCTGTGCTGACTATCCCCATCCGATCATCATCCTGCGTGATCCTTTTGATCGATTTCTTTCGATGTATAAATACTGGAAGTATGGATCGGAGGCGTATCAGCGGCGTCCGGACTTCATCGAGAAGAATCGTGCAACCACTCTGAAAGAGTTCATCAAGTATGTAGAGGCGAAGGATAAGAGGCTCTATCACGACATTACGTGGGAGGATCACTTCCTTCCGCAATCCCATTGGATCCGACCGGAAGATTATGAGAAGACGATTGTCATCATCTATCATAAGGATCAGATGGATCACCGCATTCGGCAATTGATTGACCATTTAGAGATCGATCCGGATCACTCGGGACCAACCCCAGCCTTCCCCAAGGTAAATGTTTCGAAGAGTGGAAAGGAAACAATCGATTCAGAACATCTGAGACTGGATGGAGAAGATATCGAGGCGATTCATCGGATCTATGCAGAGGATTTTCGTCTATTCAGTAAGCTGAAGAATCAACCCAATCTCTTTGCCAGTGTCATTGGGAAGCCCAACTAAGAGGATTCATCCCCACCGCCTCCATTCCCGTCACCCCGGATACCAGCTTCAAGATCCACAACGGTTTGATTTACTTCATCAAGAAGATGAGGGACGGTCGATTGGGCGGCTGTTTGGACAATATTCTTGGCAGCTTGGCTCAATCGCTCTTTGCTCACAGCTTTCTTGGCCATATTCCGGAAGAGCGTCTTTGCAGCGGAGACAGTCCCGGGCGTGATCACATTCTCGATCTCATTCTTGATATTTTCCCGTTGTTCAGCAACAAGTTGTTCAGCCTTTCCCAAGAGAGCATCTGCCGTTGGGATAACAGTTGCTACTGTGGATGATGCAGCTGCAAGTGCATTTTCCAATGAGGGAGCATCTCCTGCACCAACTCCTGCAAGAGCAGCAATAGCATCAGCACTTACACCTCCACCTCCATTCGGCATTTGGAAAGATTGGCTAATACCACCGGATCCAGAGATAGTGATAGAGGGAGGTCTTGTAAGAACCCCAACACCACTACCACCCCCATTTCCAGAACCGGGTGGGGATCCGCCATTATAACCATTCACACCTCCTGCATTCATACCGGGCATTCCCACCATAGCTGCATTGGCATATGGATTTGCCGCAACTTGATTAAAGGCGGTTCCGTGGGCATCCCTGTTCATCATTACATTATGGACAATATTTTGGAGAGCTTGTTTGGTGGGAGGGGCTCCAGTAACGGGGCCGCCTCCACCTCCGTGTCTTTCGGCCATTTGTTGAACGAGCGTCTTTTCGGGTTTTACCTGTTTGAGCCGTTCGACAACGGAGGTGACGATCTCGACTACCTTCTCCTCCTTGCTCATCTTATACTCCTCAATCGGCTTGATATCCAATACTTCAGGCTTATTGATATGCTTGAAGTCTTTGTTCTCTTTGAACTCGAGTAAGATGAACATCGGGATAATGGGTGATTGTTCAATCAAACGATCCATCTCGGATCGACACATCTCTACCATATCTGCTCCATTATATCTGCGATTCGAAGGTGGTAATGACAACTCAGTGGAGATATTTCGGGCGTACTTACCATAAGAGATCGAGGCGACGCGATGAGATTCGGTCAGCTCATCGAGGCGATAGAAACGGGAGAGGGTTCCGAGAATACCGGTAAAGATATTGAGGCTACCAATGACCATTGGGACAAAGGGTTGATATTCGGGTGGGAAGAGCGTTTGACTGAAGCTCGCTGTTCCGGTCACAGTACTGAGAATGATAATGGGGACATTGTAGCGGAAAGCGCGAGTCTCATAGTATCGATAAGCGCGGTCGTGAAGAAGACGGTAAGATGCAGCCGTCTCACCCCACTTTTTGAGGAGTTGCACTTCGGAATCGTTCCAGATCTTGACCGTATCCTCTTTCTTTTCATCCTTCTTATCTCCACCAGGTCCTCCTGCTCCCGCTCCTCCAGGAGCTACAGGGGCACTCTTCTTATCTGTTGTCATCTCTTGTTTTATGGATCAATCTCTTCTACTATCCATAAATATATTTGATAGATGATTATTTTTCGCCGATTTTAAACGCGCAATCAACTAAGATGAAAAGATAGGTCGGTATGAGAAGTCTTTGCCATATTACAATGTTTCATAATGACACTAATTAAAAGATTTTATATATAAAATACCTACATAAAATCGTCGTATATATCATTTTAGAATGATGATCAAAAGAAGGTTAGAAATCAGATTATTGGGTTATCGCGGAGTCGACTTATAATTCCGTATCCAATACCGCGTTGGTAGGTGAGTACGGTTGCGTGTTCTTTGTAGAGAATGAGATATTCGGTTGTGATGGGGACGCTTTGCTTGGAACCCGTAGGCTTATCCGCATCTCTTGGAACCAGCATATAGGTACTGCTAATATGCCCGATCTTAAGGGGATAATCCATTACCGTTCCAGGGATTATGATTTCAAAGAGATTTTCGGGATCGGAGTGTGTACCTTCGGTGAGGAGTCGGTGCGTTAGAATATACTTGGTGATATTGGGTATCTTGGAGATCATACCGAAGGCGGAGAAAGTGGGATCATCGCTCTGGGCACCTGCAATGGCAAATCCGTGGGCAGGATGATAGAAGAGTTCGAAGGTAAAGCGATTTCCGGAAAATAGGAACTTATCTATCCCACTACCCACCTCTTTTATTGCCAAAGTCTCTCCATTGGAGAGACGAATAGGTCCTCTATTTTCCATACCTTCTTTAACGCAACGACTTCAACACTACTAACCTATAGATCCATAAAAAATCGGACGATAGATTAGTACTTGAGTAAAACTTCCGAATGACTAAATTCAAAGATACGCGTAACTATTATGTCCGTGAGAAGCGTGGTAATGGTTTTATATATACAAATGCCAATGGAAAGCCTGTGAGCAATGGTGCTCTCTTGAATGAGATCAAGAAGGTCTATATTGCGCCGGCATACAGGGATGTGAAGATCTATCTGAGGGATGACTTGTTGGCGACGGGTGTAGATGAGGCAGGGAGAACTCAGTATGTCTATTCATCGAAGTTCAAGATGAAGCGTGAGCAGAAGAAGTTTGCTCAGCTGATCAAGATCAGTGAGAAGATTGAGCAGTTGAATGATCACATCAGTCGTGATTTAGATGGACGAAAGTATACGGTGGATAAGTTGTGTGCATTGGTGATTCGGATTATGAATGTCTGTAATTTCCGTGGTGGAAATCTGAAGAATGAGAAGTTATATAAGCATCACGGTATCACAACCTTGCATAAGAAGCACGTGGAGTTTGGCACTGGAACAGCAATTATTGACTTTATTGGGAAGAAGGGTGTTCAGAATGTGTGTGAGATCCGCAATCCGGAGATCATTCAATTGCTGAAGGATGTTTATCGGCGTTCGACCAAGACGAGCCCCTATCTCTTTCATATCAAGAATGAGGATGATGAAGAGGTGAGTGTCTCGCTCTTGGAGGTGAATAAGTACTTGGAGCCGTATGATATCACCTCAAAGGATCTTCGCACGTGGAATGCCAATATCATCTTCCTGAAAAATCTCTACAAAGTTTCGGGGATTTATGGAAAGGTGATCAAGAAGCTGGAGGCGAAGGGGAAGTCCACGGAGAAGAAGCAGTTGACGGTGCGAAAGAAGCTGGTAAGGGAGGCGATCAAGAAGACGGCAGCATCCTTGCATAATACTCCGGCAATCTGCAAGTCGAGCTATCTCTTGAAGTCGATGCTCTCCAACTTTGAGACCTATGGACACTACATTGTCGATCTGGAGAAGCAGCAATTTTCCAATACGAATGCGGACTATCGCTTTGAGCACTACTTCACGTCGATCCTCAAGGATCACGGTAACTATATGCGCAACAAGAATACGCCAAAGAATATGAGCAAGAGTATGAGCAGTCTGAAAGAGCAAAAGAACCTTTCCAGGTCTATGTCTAAGTCTCACACGAGGTCCCACTCCAAGAGTGGAAATCATCGGAATATGAACCATTCTCGGAGCAAGTCGAGATCTAAACATTAAAATGGATCTTGCCTGGCTGATCAAGAACCAATGGTTCCCCATCTAAACTGATCACTTTCACTTGGATCAAATCATCCTCTTGATCATCCATATGATCAGGTCCATCCACAGCCTCTCCCTCTCTCTCTCCAATATGGAAGAGCTGATCCACGGGCTCCTCTACATCGAGATCATAGAATCCCTTCTGGACTTGGCGATAACGACCCCTCCCTTGGCAAGTTACCTTCACTGCCGCATAGATCTCGACCATAAAGGCCCTCATCCGCAATATATAACCATAAAATTTAGATTGGATGGAATCTAACTTTTGATTTATCATTTTATCTTCAATTACTACACTCTCTGGGTAGATTATCTGAAGAGATTGAACCCAGTATAAAAGGAAGGGTGCAGGGAAACCTTGGTGTTTTGCCGATCGGCCACATAGTGGCCAGATCGGGCATACCCTCGAGGAGAGGTAGGGTCAAGTCCGATCTGGACACAGAGTGGCCGATCGGCAGATGGAACCTTAGGTTCCTACCATTGGATGGAATCTAACTTTTGATTGATCATTTTTTGATATATCGAATCGATCTTACTACACTCTCCAGGTAGATTATCTGAAGAGATTGAACCCAATATATTGATCTATGAATCATTGCTATATACTCGTTCTATATAAAGAGATTTGAACGCTATAATTCATCCATCAAATTCAAAAAGGGATTTGACCACTCTTTATCCCTCGGAATCTGGATAAAGGAATTAATCTTATATTATCATATAGGATACTCGATTTTTCGTCCCGATTGAGAGAGAATGTCCGTGAAAGATGATCTGAGTGACAGGACGGATGTGGAACTGGTGAAGGGTATTCAGTTTGGTCTCTTTTCGCACCACGACATCATCAAGGGTGCCGTGTGTGACGTGCGTACAATTGATACATATGATGGTAATGTCCCCAAGAACAATGGTCTCTTTGACCACAATATGGGCACGATTGATGAGTCGATCATCTGTCCGGTGGATCAGAAGAGATCAAAGGTCTGTCCCGGATACTTCGGTAAGACGGACTTCGCCCTACCGGTGTTCAATTATAACTTTATGCCCTACATTGAGAAGTTGCTGAAGTGTGTCTGTTTCCGTTGTTCAGCACTTTTGATCAACAAGCACGATCCAGCAATCATCAAGGAGTTGGAGGGGAAGAAGGGGTACAATCGCTTTGTGGCGGTGACCCAGTTGGCGATGAAGAGTAAAAAGAAGCAGTGTCTTTACAACAGTGCGTGTATGGTGATGCAGCCGACGAAATATGAGAGGATCAGTACGGCGAAGATGAAGGACAAGGATAAGGATAACATTGTGAAGATCAAGGCGGAGTTTAGCAGTGCCGCCTTTGCGACGAAGGATGTGCAGAGGGAGCAGATCTTCACGCCGCTCATCTGTTACAACATCTTCCGGAAGATCAAGAATGAGGATGTCGACTTCCTCGGTTTCAACTCGAGTGAGAGTCGTCCGGAGTGGATGATCATCACCTCACTCCCGATTCCTCCGCCCAATGTGCGCCCCTCGATCCGTCAGTCGGACAACCAGCGTTCCGAGGATGACCTCTCATTCGGTCTCTCAATGATCATCAAGGCGAATAAGCAGTTGAAGGCTCTGGTGGAGGGAAATGGCAAGGAGAAGAGTATCAATGAGTACCAGGGATGTCTCCAGTACCACGTGGCGACCTATATGAACAATGAGATTCCGGGTGTGATGGGGACGCGTCAGAGGTCGAGTTATAGGCCTCTGAAGGCGATTGCGCAAAGGTTGAAGGGTAAGGAGGGGCGGATGAGAGGTAATATTATGGGTAAGCGTGTCGACTATTCGGCGCGTGCGGTCATTTCGGTCGATCCCAACATCAACATTGATGAGTTTGGTATTGCCGAGAGGATTGCGATGATTCTCACCTTCCCGGAGATTGTGACGCCGTACAACATCAAGAGTCTGCAGAAGGCGATCCGGAATGGTGTGAAGACCTATCCGGGAGCCTCGTCCGTCAACAAGAAGTCGACGGGGATCTCGTACAATCTGAAGCACGCGGATGTGCAGAAGGTGGCGAATGAGTTGGAGATGGGGGACATTGTCCATCGCCATTTGATCGATGGTGACATCTGTCTCTTCAATCGTCAGCCGACGCTGCACAGGATGAGTATGATGGGGCACAAGATCAAGGTATTGAAGGGCAACACCTTCCGACTCAACATTACGGATTGCGACCCTTATAATGCGGATTTCGATGGTGATGAGATGAACGTCCATTGCCCTCAGTCGCAGCAGACCTTGGAGGAGTTGCGTCAGCTGACCTTAGTGCCGACGCAGATGATCTCTCCGGGTAAGTCGTCGCCGGTCTTGTACCTGGTGCAGGACACGCTGTTGGGAGGCTATTTGATGACGCAGAGTCACGTGATCTTGCGGAAGAATGACATCCACAACCTGTTGTCGTTCAATGATGCGTACAATGGCTATCTGCCGGAGCCGGCGGGTACGCTTCACGGGGAGCCTTATTGGACTGGTAAGCAGGTCTTTTCGATGATCATTCCGGATGTGACGATTATGGACTTGAAGGCGATCAAGATCAAGCGTGGAGAGATTGTGGATGGATATCTTGACAAGAAGAGTCTGGGAGACAACTCGGGAGGCCTGGTTCATCAGATCTACAACACCTTTGGCGTGAATGAGACGACGGATTTCCTCAATCACTCGCAGAATCTGGTGACGCGTTGGATCACGGATCACAGCTTCTCGATCTCGTACAAGGATTGTGTAATTCCGGTGAAGGATCACAAGGTGATCCGTGATATGGTGAAGAAGCGGATCAAGGAGGCGCACGAGTTGATTCAGAAGGCGCAGCAGGGTCTCTATATGCCGGATCTGGATGACATCTACAAGGCGAAGAAGTTAGAGCTCGACATTGTTTCGATCGTCAACAAGGCGGGTGAGGAGATCAGGCAGTATGTGGTGGAGAACGTCAGGGATAACGCCTTCTTCGTGGAGGGTCCAAAGGGTGCGGGTGCTCAGGGTAAGGAGGAGCATTTCCAGCAGATCATTGGCTGTCTCGGTCAGCAGGATTTCCAGGGAGGACGTATTCCGTTCGGTTTCACGAGTAGGACGTTGCCTCATTTCCACAGGTATGATCTCTCGCCCGATTCGGGTGGTTTCGCGCGGAACAGTTTCGGCAAGGGTGTAGGCCCGAGTGAGATGTTCTTTGTGGCGATGTCGGGTCGTCTCTCGAACATTTCGAAGTCGATTACTACGGCGGACTCGGGATACACCTCGCGTAAGTACATCAAGGCGACGGAGGATCTGAAGGTCAACTATGACTTCACGGTGCGGAATGCGTACAATATGATTGTGCAGTTCTCGTATGGAGATGACAACTATGATCCGACGAAGATTGAGAAGATGTCGATCAAGATGTTTGAGTACAACGATGACCAGATGAAGCATCACTATGAGTATGATCAGACGATGATGACGGAGCGCTCCTATTGGGAGACCTTTATGACGAAGTCGGCGGTGGATGAGATGATGTCGAATCCGCAGTATGTGGAGCGACTCAATGGGGAGTACAAGCAGATGATGACGGACAGGAATTCGCTGAGGAATGTCTATTTCAAGAACGCGCGTCTCGTCTCGGGAGCGCAGTGTTACACGCCGGTCAACTTGTATCGCTTGATCCAGAGTAACTTGGTGAAGTTCAACATCCAGCCTTATCAGCTGAGCGATCTCTCTCCGATCTATGTGATGGAGAAGTACAATGCGATGTTGGATTCGGTTCTCAAGTATATGCCGGAGAAGAAGAACAATGTGATTGTTCAGCAGATCCTCTTCCGTTCGTTCCTCGCTTCGAAGCGGATGATCAAGGAGTTCCGTGTCAACAAGCTGATGTTTGACTACTTGATTGAGATTGTGCGTCACAAGATCATCGACTCGTTTGTGCAGCCGGGTGAGATGGTGGGTGTGATTGCGGCGCAGACGCTGGGTGAGTCATCGACGCAGCTGACGATGAATGCTTTCCACACTGCGGGTTCGGCATCGGGTTCGACGATCACCAAGGGTCTTCCTCGTCTGCGAGAGATCATTCAGATCACGAAGAACTTGAAGCAGCAGACGATGCACGTCTATCTGACGCCGGAGTATAGCAACTCGAAGGATAACGCGAAGAAGGCGATGGCGAAGATTGCGTATACGAAGCTGAAGGACCTGCTCACCCATTCGGAGGTGATCTACAATGCGGGGAACACGTTGGCGGACGATGATGAGGATCGTGAGTTTATGAGGAGTTACAAGGAGTTCAATGCGCTCTTTGGGATGGAGGAAGAGAATCCGGCTTCGTTTTCGCCGTGGACCTTGCGTCTTGTCTTTGACAAGGAGGCGATGATGAATCGCAAGATCACGGTGCACGAGGTTCAGGAGATCATCAAGGAGAGCAGTCACAATGACAAGGACATTGAGTGCATTTTCAGTGATGACAATGCGAGTGAGATTGTGATGCGCATTCGGGTGAAGAATGATGGGAAGAGTGAGTATTATGAGTTGATGAAGGACTTTGAGAAGTCGTTGGTCGAGTTGAAGCTGCGAGGTATCAAGAACATTACGTCGGTTGATCCGGATGAGGGGAATATTGTGAAGTTCGATGCGGATGGAACGGCAAAGGACACGAAGGAGTGGCTTTTGGTGACGGGTGGATCGAATATGGTCGATATCTTGTGTGAGGATGGTGTTGACTCAACCCGGACGATTACGAATGACATTGTGGAGTTTGCGGAGATCTTCGGCATTGAGGCGGCGCGTTCGCTTCTCTTCCACGAGTTTATGGCGGTCTATGAGGACAAGACGGTGCCTCGTCACGTGAAGATTATGGCGGATGTGATGACTTACAGGGGTAAGCTGATGCAGATTGATCGTCACGGCTTGAACCGGAACAATGAGGTGGGTCCGATTGGCAAGGCGGCTTTTGAGGAGACGACGAATGTCTTGGTGAAGGCGGCGTTGTTTGCGGAGAAGGACAATATGAAGGGTGTTTCGGCGAACATTATGATGGGTCAGTTCGCGCCGTGTGGTACGTGCAGCTTTGACATCATTATGGATGAGGATAAGTTGGCGGAGATTGCGACGAATGGGTATGAGTTGACGCCGGACTTTGACCAGGACGAGGTGAATCCGGAGGATGTCGATGCAACCTTTGCGACGACCTTTGTGGATCACGAGAGGGATGAGGAGGTGGATGATGCGGACTTCAGCTTTGGCTTTGGTATGGAGAAGACGAAGGAGTACAAGCTGGAGCGGAAGGTGGGAGCAGCCTCGAAGGTGACCGTCTTCAATAATAGCGGATCACCCAATGCGATTGCTTCTCCTTCAACCTCAGCAGCCTCTTCTTCGTCCGCCCTTGCGAAGGTGCCGACGGAGAGTCATAAAGCCACCGAGGACGGAGAGCTCAATCTGGGAGAGGTTACTCTGGAGGAGCACAATGAGGCTGCTGCGGAGGAGACTCCGCTCAATGAGATGACTCTGGAGGAGCATCCCGAAGAGGAGGAGAAGCCGGCTTCCAAGTCGAAGTCGAAGTCTGCCTCGAAGAGCGCTTCGAAGAGCGCCTCTAAGTCAAAGAGTAAGAAGGCTGTTGAAGAGCTGGAAGAGGAGGAGCCTATTCCTGCACCCGCCCCCGAGCCGATTCCCGAGGTAAAGGCAACGGTTGCGATTAAGAAGCCGGCAACGAAGAAGAAGGTGGTGGTGATCAAGAAGTAAAGTTCCAATCATATTACCATATAATCATATTACCATATTACCATATAATCATACTATCATACTATCATAAATCATATCATCTTTGGATCATATGATTTTATCTATCAATAGATCTCTATATAAAGGTTTTTCGAGAAAATAGGGTAATAGATCATACCCATCCAATATGGAAGATCAAGAGATCCAGGAGCCTCAAGCGGTTGCGCTCTATGCGAAGCGTCTCACCAATGCGGAGATGGAGTATCAATCGAAGATGGCTACGGAAAAGGCCCTATATGAGTTGGGTAAGTTGACATCGCAGATGGATGGCGAGAAGGGTATGAAGTTGGCGGTTCAGAAGGCGATGAAGGAGTATATGGGGCAGTTTAAGATGGAGGAAGAGGAGATGGAGAGAATTTATAAGTCTCCGGTCGATCTTTTGGAGACGCAGATTGAGTTGATGGTTGATCAGAACGGATCGTTTGATGGGATGAAAGCGAAGACCAAGAAACTTGACCGAATCACGATGTATAAGATGATGATCTATATGGAGATGATGCGGGAGAGGATTAAGGCGAGGGAGAGGGAGATCCAGGTCTTGAAGGTGAGCAATGAGCAGCTCGATGCGGATATGACGAATTATCTGGAGGAGATTGAGGAGTTAGAGAAGAGGTTGGCAAATCCGGCGCTCTATTCCCCGTTGAAGGAGGAGTTGGAGGTGAAGCAGAAGACGATAGACAATCGCAATCAGTTGATTTTGAAGCAGAATCTCGAGATTGCCCATTGGGAGGAGAAGTACAAACGCGATTTCACTCTCTTCTCTCTCACAATGGTTCTCTCCATTGTCTACACGATCTCGGTGAATGATCACGGGGTAGAGGTGACCAATCGTATGATCCTCTATATGCTTGGATATCTCTTGCAGCTCACCTTTTGGCTCGCTTATCAGGTGGGGTGGTTGGGATGGCAGGCGGGATCTGTGATTTTTCAGACGATTCTATGTCTCCCTCTTATCTTGATTGGATAGGTATTAAAAGAGTTTGCCTGGTAGGAACCTAAGGTTCCATCTGCCGATCGGCCACTCTGTGGCCAGATCGGACTTGACCCTACCCCTCCTCGAGGGTATGCCCGATCTGGCCACTCTGTGGCCGATCGGCAAAACACCAAGGTTTCCCTTCACCCATCCTTTATATCATATCATCTTTTTTTGATAGTATGATTTTGGTTATTATAATTTTTATGGTTGTATGATGATATATTTATATACAATATCTACAATATATACAATCGATCACCTAAAAGTGGCAGGGAGCAGGTTTAGTTGCTACCGGGCACAGTGAGGTAAAGATCGACGTTATACCGGAAGAGGATGAACTTGACGAGGACTGATTGCTCGTTGGTCGTCAGTCGCTCGGATTGCTCGCCCATACCGCTCTCGGAGATAGTCTCCGTAAAGAGGGCTTGGTAGAGGAATCTCTCGAACTTCCCAACGAAGCGATTGCCGTACTTGGCCTTCGCCTCGGGGGTCTCATCATAGTAATCCGGGAAACGGAGCTTGAAATAGCTCTTCTTGAAGTCGAACCAATCAGCTCGGCGGACCACTTCGGGGCAAAAGAGGGTGAAGAAGAGATCGCTGATGAGGTGACCCATCTGCGCCTCCTGATGGAAGCGGAGGTTAATCCGCTCACTCTGCAGTTCCTCCTCGGTATAGCTCTTGTAGTGGTCAAGGCCGGTATAGTTGATCATCTTGATCGAGTAGGTAATGGGGTGAATCACAAAGTCAGACTCCCCAATCTCACCGAGAAGCCGGCACTTCTGGATCTGACCCATCACGCGCCCGAGGGAGCGGTAGGTAGAGACCCGGTGGTACTCCCAGTCGGGAGCGAGCATCATCTTCTTGAGGAAGGATCCCAGAGGTACGTAGCCATCGAGGTACTCCACGAGGAGATAGCTTCCGTAGGGATAGCTGTGGTAGTGCTTAAGCATAAACCCGAGCTCCTCACGATCAGCCCTCCTGGAAAGCGTCCCGATCACATAGGCGGTATCCCGGTATTCCTGATCAAATGTCGTATAGCCAATGGCACGATCACCGCCTGGGTAGGTGGTGGTTGGTGCAGGGAACTTAATCAACATCAAGGGTACGCGGGTTGCCGGATTCTCAGGATCTTCCTGTTCTTCCAGGTAGTCGACACGATAGAATTTCGCCTCAGAACTCCTGGAAAGGGAGAGGGGAAGGGGACGAATGGCGCCCTCTCCCTCCTTCTTCATAATCTCGGTAATGATATACCAGGCGCGATCGAAATCTGCACGGGTGATCACTGGAATGGTCGAAATAGCTGTACTCTCGGGGGTTCCGGCACCCATTTCAGGGGCGCTATTCTCCAGTACCACAGGGGTAGAGGAGGTTTCGAAAGGAAGAGTAGCAGGATCGCACATAGAGGCCATTTTGATCAATATTGATAAAAAGTGTATAAATTCAGATGGAAATATCAGAATTCTACACTTACAGAGGGGAGTTTTACAATGAATCAGATTGTAAAAATCATTTTTATGGATGCGCAAAATCGATGAACGTAAACCGATTTAAGATGATCTTGATATGCTCTGGAGGAGGTCATTGGAAATTCCTAAAAGTATACGTTGAATCAGAGGGATTGAATCAGATCCAGATACAGGATAGAGGCCTTCAAGTGTTCTCATATGTCTGCTTCCTACATTCCCGTTAAAGCTATGTTGGCCCTTCATTTCGGTCATTATTTCTCTCCACATCTTCTCTTTAGATGTATAGAGATCACTATGAAGGATAGCAATGGCATTATATACACGATATACGTACTTACTCATCTTGATAATACCGTATAAGTGCTCACCACCTTCGAGTCTGATTTTGGAGTAGTATCGGAAGATGTCGATAAAGTTCTCAATAGCGGAGATGAGGTAATCTTCCCGAGAGAGAACAAAAGGGCCAAGTTTCTGGACATATCCGAGAACGTGGTAGATAGTAGCCATACAGAAGTAGGTCTCAGAGCCGTAAAAGTTGCTCTTAGAGACATTATCGATAAGCTCCATCAAGATGCGGAGGATTTCTGCAGGATTGCTGGGACTACCTTTATTCTTGTTTATAATTGAGCTGATATAGAGATTCTCATAAGTAAGCTGGGATGACTGGATTTGAACGAGGCTCTGATCATAGTTTTCCAGAGTTTTCTTTTTGTCATCATATGATTCAAGAACTATCATCCGACTATCTGGGGTACCAAACTTCTCATCAAATACGCTATCAATTACAGCTTTACGAAGCCCTGCATTCAAACTATTTTTGGAATTTCCTCCACCACCACTGATCATTTTGCGGATGGCATCAACAATATCAACTGTACAGATTGAGAATAGAGGATCTTCTTCAGGGATGGTATAGACTTTTTGATGGAGGAAGATCTTGATCATAAGCCACTTAAGCTGACTTACTCGAATCTCGCGCATCCCCATTGGATACTCCTCTTCCAAAATCTTCTCAGGGGGAAGATAAAGGATTTGTTGAGTCGGTGTGCGGAGAATACGATATAGTTGGCTATATTTAGGGTCGATATCGGCATTTAAATCAAGGGTGACAAAAAAGGTCGATCCATAGAGATTTGTATCGAAAACGTTACTGGAGTAATCGCGCCAGAACTTCGCGAACTCTTGGTTAAACATCCGGACAATTCGATTGGGGTATATCACACCACTTACAGTCACGTCATAGTTGCTTGTCAATGAGACACTTCCGACGGCGACAATGGAGCATTTGGTGTTGACACCACTCTTTTTGTCGCAATGATAGAAGACTTTTTGAGTGATAATTTGAATAAGGCGATCGACGTAGTATTTGCGAAGGATTGTGATGAAGGCAAGGATGATCTTACGGTCATTTTCATCAGTGATTTTATCGGTAGAGATGATTGTTTGGAACTCAAAGGGGATCGTGATTTTCTCTCCTGGAGAAGGGGAATAGTAGATTACAAAGGGTTGATCATCAGATGCAGCAAGGGTTGACCGAACGTTAATTCCGGTCACAGATCCGGCGCGACTACGAGGTTGGCTAACAGGGGTAAATGAGAGTCGGCGAGAGAAGCTACCAGATGATCTGCTATCGTCTCCAAAACCAATCTCTTCACGCTCAATCTTGATCTTACCATCACGGAAAAACTGATTGAATCGTTGGATCATTTTTCTACTATTATTCCCGTTTTCAGGAAGGGCAGAGAGACGGATATATGAAGTCATCTCTTGATAGAATCTTTTTGCAAAAGTGTTTTTGAGACTCTCAGCTCGAGTTCCAGGTCGATTCGCATTGGTAATCTGATTTAGATTCATCTTTTGAAAAGGAGATGTAGAGCCATCGGGATAGATCACCCACGATGCCATTATGTCGGTAATGTTGGGTCCATCTGGGCGAGGATCATTGATCGCTTTAAAGAGAGACTCAATCTCTTCATTCAAGTAATTGATCAGTTTCTGACCATTCGTGTTCATTTTATTCACAAATCAATCTTTACAAAATAGTACTACTATAACGATGTATAAAAGTTTCGATTTGATCAAAAAAATGTAGATCACTGTTAGTTAGAGATCAACAAAGATCTGATGTACTTTGATCAATATCACGTGACGAAGAGCCAGTTGGAGCGTCGTCTCTTAGATGAGACCGACTATGAGGCCCGACACAAGATTAAGTGTGATATTGTGGAGCATAACACCCGATTCTTGGCCGATTTCAAGAGATATATGAGTAAGAAAGGATTTGCCCTACAGAAGAAGAGCAGATTGGGATTTTATGGACCAAAACGGGTCTTTTATCGAGATTACGTCAACATTCTTTACTGGAAGAGTCGATGGGGATATGAGCGGACAATCGAGATCAGGAAAATCCGGGGATTGAAGAAAATCAATCATCAATTAAATGATCATTCCACTTCCACCCCAACAAAGAAGAGTCGAGAAACCTATGAGCTGGTAATTCAGACGATTGATGATGAAGAGAGTCACGTAAATGCTCTCTTTACGCCGGCCATAATGAGTGCGACTACTACGGCAACTGCTTTTCATTCATCAGATATCTATCGAGAGATTATCTTCCGATTTGAGTTTGAGGAGGATCGCGATCTACTCTACGACTCAATCCAACTTTTGATGATGCATTAAGAGAGGGATATAAAGAGATTCCCACAAAAAATGGTAGTTCTTTTTGAGAAAGAGTGAAAGAGTCAACGAGTGAAAGAGATGGGTTTCTTTGATCATACCAAACCTGTTGGAAGTGGCATTTGGGAGTCCGTAGGATTCTGGGCAAAGAACCTCTTTTTCTTTGCGACAGCGCTCGTCTCTTCGATCTCGCTATATGATTCTTCTTTGATCTCGATGCCTCGGGCGATCGATTGGGTCACTGCGTATACACTCTTTGACACAACTCTCTACAAGCTCAATTGGGATATTCGCGTACATCATGCGATTGTTCTCACTGTCTCTCTCTACAATACGATCTATGGTCAAGAATGGGATCCATATTATGTCAATATGATGTATAAAATCTTTTTATACACAGAGGTGAGTAGTGTCACACTTGGCATTCAGACGATCTTCAATCGGCTCTTGATTGAAGGGAAGGATCCGAGAACCATCTCAAAACCCATCAAGATCACCTCTACCATCATTCAGCTTCTCTTTGCGCTCTCTTTCTATGCGGTTCGGATCCATTACTATACCAAACACTTCATCTTTAACCACGATTTGATTGATTATATTGGACGATTCTGTTGGGAACAAGAGAGTTATCCGATGGAGGCCCCGATTACGTATGGAGTAGTGATGATCCCAATGCTCTCCCTCTTTGCACTCAATGCATATTGGTTTAACATTATGGTCAAGACGATTGTGAAGGCAACAGGATTGAAGGCTCTGATTGGCAAGATTTCTCGGGCTCATTATGAGAGGATTCTTACCTATACGCTCTTCTCTACGTCGATCGCCGTCAGTTATCTCTATTGTACGCAAGGACCCACCTTCAAGGTGGATTACTACTATGATATGGTGGGGACCTTTCTTCTTGGAATCGCATCGGCGATCTATCATAACTTTTATGAGAGGTATTATCGGGATGATCAGATGTTGATCGACTTTGATTTTGACCAAGTGGTAGGGCAGCATAAGATGGTCACCTTTATTGACCAAATGATGATTCATCTTCGGATGATTATGATGCCAATCTCCAATTTTGGTATGTTTAGTATAGTACCTCAAATCTCACAGATTGTTCATCTATTCACCTTTGGTCTCTTCTCATTCAAGCTCTTCAAGATTGAAGAAGAGCAGAAGTATTATGAGAAGAAGTATCCGAAGGATGGTAAGAATAGTGAGGATAGTGAGGATGAGAGTGATAGTATCTATAAGCGATTCCTGATGGACAGCGTAGTGATCCCAGAGATCTATGATTCAATCTCTTTTGCATCTGGGATTTCATTTACTTTGGACAATCTCTTCATCTCTTTCCTCAATCCGCTTACGGTAAACACCTACTATACTCAGTTCAACTTTGTGCTCTTTGTCTTGATAGCACTTGGATTTATCATCAAGCCCTTCTATGAGGCGAATCAGGTCTATATTCACCTACTTCTCATCCTTCAGAGTTTCGTCTTGGTCTACATCAATTTTACGGATTCTTCGAGAGATGATTACCAAGAGACCCATATATTGCATTCATTGGATCCATTTATCGAGAATGATACTTGGATGTAATTATCTATTATAAGAAAACAATGACGACTTGCGCTGCAACCTTCTGCAGATTGAAGATCTGCCAAGAAGGTTGACGACTTGCGCTGCAACCTTCTGGACTCAAAGAGTCCCAAGAAGGTTGACGACTCCCTGCAACCTTCTGGACTCGAAGAGGAGCCAAGAAGGTTGATATAAATTATTCTATTACGAAGATCCGTAATAGAATATAGATAAAATAGGATATGAAATAGAAGCTACTTATCGGAACTCCCCATCAGATGATGGATAATTTCGAATTGTTCGACAATCTTTCCTTGGTAGAATGAGCTATAGATCCCCATCTTCTCTTTGATAAAGTCCCGGAAGGCATCTGCTGACCCTCCCAGTTCCTGGAACTTTGCATATAGATCACCCACACTCGACATCCCCTTCTCTTCCAGCTTAAAGAAATTTGCATAACCGGCGATGGTGGAGACGGGAGATCGGACAATCGTCCCGCACGTATAGGATCCTCGCATAAAGGCGCTCTGAAAGCGCTTCTTCTCGGCCACCGTCCCAATCACTTGGTAATAGAGTCGAGCGAGGCAGAGGACATCATCGGTCGCTGTGTGGAAGTCGATCTCATCCTCTTCCCCTGCCCCGCCCGCACCACCACAGCAGATCTTCTTATAGCAATTCTCCAGCTTATAACCACCATCTGCACGCAGCTTGGGGTAGTATTGGGAGATGTAGGGGAAGATATCGGCAAAGACCCAGTTTCCGGGGACTTTCATTCCGTGATGATGGAAGTGGTATTCGAGAACATTCTGATCAAATCCAAAGTTGTTGAAGGCGACAAAGATGTACTCCTTCTTGGAGGATGCGGGATATGTTGCTACCAGGTGCTCCAGCATCTGAACCGATGTAATTGCATTTCCCTTATCGAGGGTCTCTGCGGAGATGCCGTGTATCTCTGTTGCTCCGACGATTCCGTCATAGGGACGGACATAGAAGTTTTGGATGGCGGATCTCTTTATGTTCTTATCGCCGCTATTCTCGCGGGAATCATAGAGGCCGAGTTGCATAATGGCGGATTGGTAGAAGGGTCGTTTGCCATTTGTTTCGAGATCGAAGAAGAGGAGGACTTGCTCTTTCTCCTTCTTGGTAATTGTAAGCTTCACCTTCTTCTTGGGTTGCTCCCCACCCATCGTAATCTTGGGATCTTCCATCTTGATTCGTGTGTAAGAAAGTATTCGAATAGAACGTCGTATCATATACGATGATCCGAGATATGGTTCTCAGGATTGGAACGAGGAGATCGATCCCTTTTCCCATTTGATCCATTCTATGCTTCCGAGATACTCTTCCAAAAAGCCGCGTTTTCTGGCGTAGATCCTCGGAGATATGTCTTCATCTTCTGATAGAGATCCCGCTTATAACTCGACTTGATAAGGGAGAGCTTTCCACCAGCGCCTTCCCCAGTTCCGCCCTCGGCCTCTCTCCGCTTGATCACAAACTTGTATTGATCGGGATCTTCCATACGATACATCTCGAAGGCATTGATATATCCGCTCTCAATGCGGATTCCCCCAAGACGTTCAACCAGAAGAAGAAACTTGATAATCTCTTTCTCAAAAGTCTCGAGTTTACAGTAGTTATCAGCGGGGATGGAGAAGAAGAGAGTATCGGTATACCCTTTTTGTGAATAAGGCCGGACAATGGGATGGCCGCAAAGAACCGAGTTTTCTTTATCGTCGAAGTAGTTCTGGATGATATGTTCGAGAAACTCTCGTTTCCCGTCGATGGAGACGGTTTCTGTATACTTGAGGGCACCGACGTAGGTAATGGGTCCTCTTTCCATCTTTCAGATGATGGTAATATATAGAGTTTTGTGGAAATCTCTTTACCCTTGTTATTTGATGAATCAATATGAAAAAGGGATCGTTTTGGCGAATAGGAAGAGGGAGGAGTGATCCGAGAAGTATCCAAGATGCAGCCCCTACGTCACGTTCCAGTACCCTCTCTTCTCCAAGAGCGCAATCCAGAATCGATCGAGAGGGAGAGAGAGAAGAGATCAAAAAAGAGAGTCACGTGGGACTCAGGGATAGAGAGTATTCGATCTGCGGCGGATCGGGGATTTCCAGGGAAGATTGTCACGTGGATGACGCCGTTGATCACGCATCCTGATCCGTTTTTCGGGCCGCATAATAAGCCGCCGACGAGGGCACTCTCTCCATTGGAGACGCACAAAGATTGGTATGTGGCAACGGAAGAGGAGATCAAGCGTCGAGAACTTCGCCCGACACAACCCTTCTATACACACGAGATACCGAATGGTACTTTTGACACTAGGCGATTTGACCTCGATATGGAAAAGAGGCTCTATGTGAAGCCTGATAGTTTCGAGGTGATTGAAGTTTTCCCGTATCGCTATCGGACGATGGATGGTAGCTATGTGCATTTCTGGCTTGATCAATATGATATCTCACACTCAGAAGCGATCGTTTACTACCCCAAAACGTATCAGATGAAGTATAAGTATCATATGCAAGATAACATCTTTCACGGTCCTTTTGAGGCATACTACCCCAATGGAACAAAGTCAATTGTTACTACATACAATGATGGGAAACTTCACGGAAAGTTGTACTGGTATGATGCAGCAGGGACACTGGTTAATAGTGAAGAGTATGATATGGGAAAGCCAACAGGTGAATGGCGTGTGTGGTCGGATGAAAAGGGGGATTATGAGACGGTTGTGTATGACTTGAATATATAGATTAATCATCAAAAAGTCCGGTTGGATCGGGGAGTTCAGATGGGTCTGGGGCACATTGAAAGATTGATTGAGAAAAGTAGGTACCAATCTGATCGAGTGTTGGGTTCTTCTGATAAGCTTTCTTTACACTCTTTGTTGGTTTGATCTCCGATTTTGGAGGAACTTCGATCATCAGGGATTCTTGGGGAGGAGGAATAGAAAGAGGTGCTTGTGGAGGAGAGTAGAGGGTGATTGCAAGAGTTGCCCCATCAGAAATGTCATTAAACTCAAAGGTACGTTTCACATTATAGGGTGATGGGATAACGATCCTCTTCTCACTATCGAGGGTACTAACCGAGATCTCTCGATTCAACTTATCGATCCTTGTTTTACGGGAGATGTTTACGAGAAACTGACAGAGTTGCATCTTGGGGTTTACCTTGATCTCAACGGGCTCTTGATCAAGAAGCTTTCCCTTGTTGATGTTCCATAGGTAGAGCTGGAGGGTAATATCACTTGTTGCCATTCTCTTATACTACTCTTACTCTTACTATTACTATTACCATAAATATTACAATGATCATATAAAAATCTCTTTATATATGATTACATACGATATGATCAATCATTACTCTTTATACCTGGAACGAACAGAACAGTAGAATTCAATCTTGGGATCAAACAGTGGGATATCGTGGATGTTATATCCAGATTTCATTAGTTTTTGCCGGATGATCTGGTTATATGGGCGAAGAGTCGATATGATCTTGTTATGAATCTTGTCACGATTCCTGAACATATTCTCAGAAGCCGTATGAAAGAATGTCTTGTACTCTACAGAGTACTCTCTGTAAGTGGTATCGTTAACGTATTGTCCCTTTGATACTCGATAGTAGTTACCAACGTGATCAAGCTTCTTTTGAGTCTCTTCATCTTGTTTCTGAATAAGTTCTGAGCACGATTTACTTAGCTTGTCCATTACCATATAACCGGCCTTATCAGAAGACATACGGTTAAGCTCGTTGTCACTGTAAACGATCGCCTCTTTCTCTGTAAAAAAGATGTTATGATTTGACTCATTCTCCATAATCGCCTTCAGAAAGTTTGGGTAAAGAAAAAAGTCATTCTTCTCGGTAATCTCCTTATTGAGATGAGAGATATCAAAGTTCTCATTGATAAAATCACGGAGGGATAGATTCATTGTGTTCTGGTTTGCAATACTATTACTGTTGTTGGTAATGTTCTGAATGTTATTAGATATATTTTGAATATTGTTTACACAACCTATGTTTTGAACGACATAGATCTTTCCATCTTGTTGGAACTTCTCTTCACGAACAAACTTTGCCAATGAGTTCTCTTCTTCTGCCTTCATTGCAATCTGTTGTATTTTCATATTTTTACACCTCCTTTTATTACTGAGATGTATAAGAAAATTTTGTTTGGATGTATAGGATGACCCACACTCATTACATACATATCGATTTGTATCTTTGTTAAAATACTTCTCACGAAACTTTTCATTTTCTATCTGTATGGGACTCTTCTGGTAGTGTTTACCGGTTGATTCTTCTTTTTTTTCTTTTTCGTGACTGAATGATTGACTCAAAATAACAACTCTGCTGGGATCCGAAGGATCCGCAGAGTATCTCGGGTCTTCGACCCTTGAGCAGCACAAGTCGTCATCACTCAATTCATGATGATTTGAAAAAAAGTCACCTTGAACTTGCATAGGCTCGAGAACTTTCACTGCATCCTCTTCTTTTACTTTCACTTGAACACCTAAATTCGAATCGGGTAAATCATTCTTTAAAGTATTACCAGAAGTATCTACATCATCTATTATAGATTGTCTGCGTTGATTTAAGAGAGCAAGTAGAGTATGAATACTGTATGACGACTTGCGCTGCTCAAGACATCTCTCTTCGCTTACCGAAGAGCTAAGATACTCAGTACAACTCTGTTGGATCCCCAAAGGGGAGCACAGAGTAGCAGGGAGTTGACATCTCGCTTCATCACCTTCAATGGGAATCACTTTCTCTGTTTTGAATGAATCCAATAGAGTTGATATAGTACTTTTTGTTGGCTTATAATCTTCTATAGCTAAAACAGATAACTGGTTGCATCTCTCATGTCCCGAGCAAGAGTCGAAGAGCTCCACCCTTCGGGACATGCGAGGTGGGTAGATCTCTTCGACTCTTGAATCTTCTATGGACATGTCTCTGTTACCTTCTGCTCTACAATCAAATCGAGGAGTCAAGAAGGTTGACGACTGGCTGCCACCTACGGTGGACATGTCCCTGCTACTCGCTGTAGATCGAAGATCTGCCAAGCGAGTTATCTGTTCTACCTCTTCTGGTGATTTAAACCAGACATCATCATGATTATCATTCAATAGATTACCAATATCTATGACGCAAGTTCTTTGTTTTTCTATAGATGATGACTGACTGACATCTACATCTTTTCTTTGCAATGACGACTTGCGATCAATCTGCTCGCCCGAAGAAAGAGCCAAGATTGATGAACCAAAATCATCAATCTTCTTGAGATCTCGTAGAGAGCTAAAAGGTTGATGACGACTTGCGCTGCTCAAGGGTCGAAGACCCGAGATACTCTGCGGATCCTTCGGATCCCAGCAGAGTTGACTCCCTGCTATTTGCTGCTGACCTCCGGTCAGACAAGCAAGTTGTTCCACTCTCTCTTTCAGTTGAAACTCTATCTTTTCTCGATACGTTTCATCTATAATATTTACTGTATTATGACTATTCTGTGCAATATACTGTAGGTCATTGGTAGTCAACTGAGTGATATCTATGTTGAATATGAACTTCTTCCTGATAGAGATCTCTTTTGCTTCGTCATATGACATAAGACTCATACACTTACATCTGTTCTTTCGCGAGAAGTGTGTACGTATATCAGCATCAAACCGTGTTGTGTATTTGTAACAATAGTGACATATGTGATATGGTCGTGTATCATACTTACTTTGATTCCCCATCATAACCCTTCTGATAAACGTCGACTCCCTGCAACTTTAAGAAAGTTGTATACTATATGGTAATATATTTTATAAAACGAAACAAACTCACCCCCTTGACTATGTAGGCTTTTTTTGAATGGTTGATATGTATTTATACATCAAAATCTCTTTATACTCCCTATAGTCATTCATATAACATGTATCTTTAATATACACAAGATACCAATGTATATAGATGTTTATGGTAATGTTATGGTAATATATCATTGATAAAGATATATAGATACTACTACCATAAAAATTCCTGGAACTTTCAGGAATTCCTGTTAATGAATTTAACGATTTTAATGGTTTTAATCGATTTAATGATTTCCAGGCTTTTCAACACATACCCCTCTCAATATTGGCAAAAACACGCGTCCAAAACAAGATCGTTTGAGATTTTTTATTTTGAGCCTTTTTGAAAGAGTATGTGTTGAAAAGCCTGGAAATCATTAAATCGATTAAATCGATTAAAATCGTTAAAATCATTAACAGGAATTCCTGGAGACTCCAGGAATTCTAACGACTTTCTTCTACCTTCTTGGAGGTAATATATATGATGTTACTATTTGTATCTTTATTACCATAAGATTACCACAAGATTAGATATAATTACGCTAATCGTGATACTTTACTATAGGATGGTATTTGTATCTATTGACTATATGCGTTAGTATAGTGAAAAAATATACTTATCTAAGATCATAAGTATCAATCTTGGCTCTTCTCACTTCGTTCGTAGAGCAGATTGATCGCAAGTCGTATCTACAATGTCTCGTAAGTGGCTGAAATCCCAGATAGCTGAAATCAAGAGTACCGATGATCCTCTCTATGTAGAGTTAACTCAAAACATTGATACAAAGATATATGTAGACCATATGTTGGAGATACGAAACAAAGATCCCTGGGCTGATTGGGAGGTCATAAAGACTCTACTCTTTCAGTTTTGTGAAGTGATGGGACGAATGCCCAAACATAAAGAAATGTATGAAGGGTACTTACTGGCAGTGTGGGTAAAATCACAAAAGAGCAAAATTCGTGCTACACAAAAAATGAACATACCATACACAGAGGATCCCCGATACATCCGATTATCCCAACATCCGATGGTAAAGGAGTCACTTGATCAGACTTTATCTATCCCAATGAAAACATATAATAAAAACCCAATCTCTCATTGGTAATTATGACGACTTGCGCTGCAACTCTGTGCTCCCGGAAGGGAGCCAACAGAGTTGACGACTTGCGCTGCTCAAGGGTCGAAGACCCGAGATACTCTGTGCTTCCGGAAGGGAGCCAACAGAGTTGACGACTTGCGCTGCAACTCTCCTTTCCAAAATACTATTACCATTATTCGTAGTAGTATAAATGTTTTTATCTATTAAAATAGTTATATATTCAGTATCTATCTCTCTTATTCCCCTTACAGAGAGGCAATGGAGCTATCGCCCGCTACGCGATTTGCCACGGAGATGCCATCAAGGCCGAGATGAGGGGGTGCAGGATAGGTCGTTGAATGCAGAGAGAGTCCCGTATTGGAGAGCATAAACGACCCGCTCAGGATGTAGAAGAGGATGGTTAAGATGGCGACGCTCAATACACTGATGATCACATTGCTAAATCCAATTGATGTATAGACAATTACCACGGCGATGAGAAAGCTCACTGTAAGTGGCACATTCATCATTGTAAGTGGAGAACGGGGAATGGTGATCATTTTTGGATGGAAGATGATATACTACTCTATCTTATGATTATATTTTTGATCGCCCATCCTAAGTTCAAATCTCCCCACAATTGTGTCATTCCATTGTAGTAGTAGAGAGTAGTTTTATACCACAGAATGTCAAACGACTATCAACTCTTATATAGGAATATTAACACCCAGTGTCTTCCGGTCTTATGTCATACGGAGACTCCTTTAGTCACTGGTTATACGGGTTATACCGGTTACACGGGTTATACAGGTTATACCGGTCCTCAAGGTGTTCCCGGATTCGCCTCCTTTACCGGTGCCACCGGTCCCACGGGTTATACAGGTCCGCAGGGTGATACAGGTGAGCAGGGTCCTCAAGGTGAGCAGGGTATACAAGGTGATACCGGTTATACGGGTTATACAGGTTTCACCGGTTTTACAGGTTTTACTGGAGATACTGGTTATACAGGTTATACCGGTTATACCGGTTATACTGGTTATACGGGTTACACCGGTCCAACTGGTTATACAGGTTTCACAGGTTTTACTGGTTTCACGGGACCCACAGGTCCAACGGGTCCCACGGGTCCTACTGGATGGACCGGTTATACAGGCCGGCAAGGTGCTCAAGGTGCTCAGGGTGCAACCGGCCCTACGGGTTATACGGGTCCTCAGGGACTTCCTGGTGACTACACCGGATCGACTGGTTATACGGGTTATACCGGCCCGACCGGTTATACAGGTCCAGCGGGTAGTGCAGCATCGACGGGTGCAACGGGTCCAACGGGTTACACGGGTTATACCGGTCCAACCGGTTATACAGGCCCCACTGGCTATACCGGTCCCACGGGTCCGACGGGTTACACAGGGTATACGGGAACGACGGGATATACGGGATATACGGGATTCACGGGTTGGACGGGTCCTCAAGGATTTGCCTCGAATACGGGTGCGACGGGATATACAGGTTTCACGGGTTATACGGGATATACGGGATATCGTGGTTTTACGGGGGCGACAGGATGGACGGGTTGGACAGGTCCTCGTGGTTCAACGGGTTATACGGGTTACACTGGATGGACGGGTCCTCAAGGTTCGGCTACCAATACGGGAGCGACGGGATATACCGGTTTCACGGGTTATACAGGTTATACAGGTTTCACTGGATATACGGGTTACACGGGTTATACGGGTTTCACGGGATATACGGGTCCTCCAGGTCTTGCCTTTAACACGGGTGCGACGGGATACACCGGACCAACGGGTCCAAGGGGTCCCACAGGATTTACGGGATATACAGGATATACTGGTTATACAGGATATACTGGATATACAGGTTTTACGGGTTTTACCGGATTTACGGGCCCGACTGGTTATACAGGACCATTTGGTTACACGGGTTATACGGGACCAGCGGGTCCAACGGGTCCGACGGGGTACACCGGGTATACGGGTTATACGGGTCCCGCAGGTAGTGCCGCGACGACGGGTGCTACGGGCCCCACTGGATATACAGGACCTTTTGGTTATACCGGATACACTGGTCCTACTGGCCCCACGGGTCCAACGGGTCCGACTGGTTATACGGGTGATACAGGCCCCACGGGTCCGCTTGGCCCAACGGGTGATACAGGCTACACGGGTCCGGACGGACCCACGGGTCCTGCTGGTCCAGATGGTGCGACGGGTCCGACGGGATATACGGGTCCCACAGGCCCGACAGGGGCGACAGGTCCGACGGGTTACACGGGTTTCACAGGCCCTACTGGTCCAACGGGATATACGGGTCTCCAAGGCCCTACGGGCCCTCAAGGCCTGGCGGGTTCAACAGGACCGACGGGATACACAGGTCCTCAAGGAGTGACGGGTCCGACGGGTTATACGGGATATACCGGTCCGACCGGTCCAACGGGTCCGACGGGCTATACAGGCCCAACCGGCCCTTCACTCGACACATCAAATCTGACGGTTGGAGTGCTCAATGTGACGGGAGCGATCAATATGTCGTCCTCCGCCACGATCAACTCATCCACACAGTTCTTCTCGTTTGCATCGGGCATTTTTGGGGAGAATCTCACTTCTCCAAGTACTCTCACATATACATATAATATCTATCCGGGAAATCTCTCCTTGGTCGAAGTGACGAGTAATTCAAATAACTTTAAGATTGGTGATCTCTTTTATGCAAATGTTACGACGGGAACACTCCCTTCAGGATACTATACAGTCTCTTCTGTCAACTCGGGTCTCGGGTACTTCTATTTTACGCTCTCCTCCCCAGTCGCGACCTCACAAATTGGAAGAAGTCTTAATATAGAGTATTATGTGAAGAATCCCAAAAACATTTCAACATTTAGTCGTATATCTGCTGGTAGATACTCCATCTCTTTCACCACACCTTATGGAGATGAGGATTATGTAATTACGGCGATGGCCAGGGGCCGCGGAGTGAACAACTTGGTAGTGAATCAGGATTTCTCGGGAGCGCCCAGTCAGTCGACCTTCTATCTGGCAGTTACCGATGCGGCCACCGCGACTGCAACGGATGCAGAGAGGGTAATGTTTGTGGTTGCTTAAGTAGTCGTAGACATAGTGAGCTTAAAGGAATCATTCATAAATCTATAATATAGCACTTTTTAGAAGTGCCCAAATCCTATCTATTAGATCATAGTATCACGATTTATACTATGATCATTATACAGTCTATCATAAATTATCTATCATTGTAGTAGTACTACTTACTTTTTCCCGATAAAAAGTTACTATATATCCATCTATCAATCAACGATGGAACAGAAGATCCAGAAGCGATTTTTGACGAAGGGATTAGTGGGGGATGGTAACCATCAACCATCGTTCAATCGCGGAAACAATAATAAGCAGAACAAGTCCAACAGGATGACTTCGTTAATTTCGCCGCATATGGGTGAGATTCGGACCTATTTGAGGCAGAACAAGAGGATGGAGCCTTATTTGGAGGAGGATACCTATCTCGACATCCTCGATGCGGAGTATCAGAAGCGGATCAATAACGAGACGGATGATTTTGACCAGTTCCTCAAGTTTCTGATCAAGTCGAAGTTCCAGATTGTGGAGCAGAGGAAGCAGTCGAAGAACTTCCTTGCGAAGTTGACAGAGTTGAAGTCCCTACTCAAGTTCCCCACCTTGCTCAAGGAGGATAGTAGTCAGAAGTACATCATTCCCAATCTCTTTTTCAATGAAGAGTTCCAGTTCAACTTGCATTCAAATCAGGTGAGAACGATGAATCGCCTCATTCGCTCGGTTCATTTTGACAACAAGAAGCGTCAGGAGCAGCTCTCTTATTCTGTCGGTAATACCTCCTTTTATCACAATATCAATCTGAGTGCTCCGACGATTGGTAATATCTATATTTCGAATATGCTACCCACGTCCATTACGGAGATGATCACTCGACTCTGTAATGGGGAGTCGGCGAACGGGACGGGTAACATCACGCCTTTCATTCCGCTTCACGCGCAGAATATGAGGGAGGATTTGGTCAATATGGTCCTCTCGAAGGATTCTCAAAATGCGGATTTCAAGAGGAAGATTTTGCAGAATGTGATTCAGACGATTGATGTGACGTATGATATGTTGATGAAGGAGAAGGGAAAGATCAAGAAGTATTTTATCATTCCGTACCGAAAGAACGAGCTCTCATCGAATCTCGATGACGATGTGACATCTCCAAGTTCACCATCTACGCCATCGGGGCCTTCCTTGCCGGGATCACCGACGAACATTGGCTCGAGAATCAGGTATGAGATTGCGTATGACAAGTATAGTGGTTATCTTTCGCCGAAGGATGTGATCAAGCACAATCTGGAGATTCTCTCCAATGTCTTGGAGATGGTGAAGGAGAATCCGAAGAATCTCGATTTGCCCAATGTGAAGGATGTCTTGGCGCTCTTTGTCTACTTTGCGATCACCTTGTTCTATGATGCATATTATCAGTATTTGATGAAGGTGAGTGCGGTTTTGTATGAGTATAATGAGGATCCGCGTTTCGAGGGTGATGATTTGCAGACGGGGATCAAGTATATTGACGAGGTGATTCGTTCTCTCAAGGTTTATAAGAAGATTCTTCTCAACAACTTCTATGATCTCTTCCTCCCGTCTCGCTTGACGAAGGCGTATGGAATCAAGGTGGATGACAATGGTTATATCGTTTGTGCGAGTAAGTTGGCGGTGGAGAATGAGTATTTGATGAAGAAATATCCCTTCCAGAGTTTTGAGTCGATCTCGTCAAAGTTGGCGATGGATAGGGATGCGCTTCAGCAGGTGAATCATTTCTTGGTGGGTAAGCAGCGCCAACACGACTTATATGATAGTAAAGAGACCTTATATATTGGTTTTTATGTACCGAATGAGGATAAGATGAAGGAGTTATCGCAGTTCTATCGGTATTTGATTCAGGTCCTCGGTTCTCAGTTCTCGTTTGCGATTTTGCTGGACAATTTGATCAGTAAGACAATCCTCCGACGACTTCCGCAGGAGCTCTTTAAGACCCCCTTTGAGAAGATTGCGAAGGTGGGGAAGGGATCAGGATCAAACAACCAGTCTCAGCAGAATCTCTCTTCAAACAAGGATCTAAATGGGATTGTGATGATGGTCTACAAGTATTTGATGAAGTCGTATCATAGTGCGAAGGCGTTGAAGAAGAAGGCGATAGCAAATGTAACGAAGACGAGTGAGTTGAGGGAGAGGGAGGAGCAGATTCTTCTCTCGACCTATTATTACAATTTTGCGATGATTCTCTCGAATCACATCAAGGCGCATAAAGGACTTTCACCGGCGCAGAAGAACTATCTGACGACGCGTATTTCAAAGGCGATGTCGAAGGTGGATAGGATGCTTTAGATGGTAGAATCTAACGAAGAATGATCTTAAAGAAGGTGGCGCTATCGCGCCACCCATTCGCAGCCTGCGGCTGCTCATTGCGGAAATTTTGGGGAAATCTATTCAGTAGTTGGTATTACAAGAGTTTGCCAAAAACGAGTTACCATTTCAATCGTTCAATCAGATCAAAATTCAAGATAATTACACTATTTTATGAATCAAATGATTGATAGAATTTTTGAAAGGATCGGTATTACAAGAGTTTGCCAAAAACGAGTTACCATTTCAATCGTTCAATCAGATCAAAATTCAAGATAATTACACTATTTTATGAATCAAATGATTGATAGAATTCTTGAAAGGATCGGTATTACAAGAGTTTGCCAAAAACGAGTTACCATCTCAATCGTTCAATCAGATCAAAATTCCGGATAATTATACTATTTTATGAATCAAATGATTGATAGAATGTTCAAATGAAGAATAAT
>JACCEA011615392.1_pt1 | contig 48098 bp, 43 predicted proteins | sample 7449851 | NCBI WGS metagenome assembly JACCEA01 (sample SAMN15323453, study PRJNA562643) | freshwater metagenome | isolation source: river surface water | place: USA:Blue River Watershed | collected 2017-08-18 | reverse complement strand
TAGAAATGACACGTATCGTAAAAAAAGGACCAAATACTCCAGAATATGCTAAAGCTAAAGCGAAATTAGATGAAGAAATTCAAGGGTTACAAGGTAATAAACAACAATTAGATATGATTTTAAATGCGGATAAAGCTATTAAGACGCATTTAAAGAAAGATAATTATACGCTGGAAGAAGTAAAGAAAATTGAAACTACAGACAAAAGTTTGTTACAAGCTAAAATGATGTTTTCGCAAATTTTAGCAGGAACTCCAAAGGCGGAGTTTGACAAACAAATTGAAGAATTTAAAGATTATGTTTACGGACAATTAAATTACAATTTAAACGTAGATTTTGATGGTAGAAAAATTGTAGGTGATAATCCAAATGATCTTTCAGATACTAAATATGGTAACAATAATGTTGTTGGACCAGAACCAAAAGAAGCAAAACACGGAACGCACGTTGCTGGAATTGTAGCTCAGGTTAGAGGAAACAAAAAAGGAGGAGACGGAGTAGCAAGTACAGTTTCAATTATGGCTGTTCGTGCGGTGCCAAATGGTGACGAATATGATAAAGATATCGCTTTAGGAATTCGTTATGCTGTAGATAATGGAGCAAAAGTAATTAACGGTTCTTTCGGAAAATATTTTTCTCAAAATAAAGAATGGGTTATCGAAGCAATTAAATATGCAGAATCTAAAGATGTACTTTTAGTTATTGCTGCAGGAAATGAGTCTTATGATTTAGATACAACAAACAAATATCCAAATGATACGTATGATAATTCTCCTGAATTTGCTAAAAATGTATTAATTATTGGTGCACTTTCTCCAGAATATGGTTCGAAAATGGTTGCTGGTTTTTCAAATTACGGAAAAAATAATGTTGATATTTTCTCGCCAGGAGATAAAATTTATGCTACTACACCTTTAAATACTTATGAATATTTACAAGGAACTTCAATGGCTTCTCCAAATGTTGCTGGTGTTGCGGCTTTAATTCGTTCTTACTATCCAAGTTTAACAGCTATTCAAGTAAAACAAATTATTATGGAAAGTGGAACTTCTTTAGTAAATACAGTTTCAGTAGGTGAAGACAAACATAAAGCTAGTTTTTCAGACATTTCTAAATCAGGAAAAATTGTAAATGCATACAATGCTTTACTTTTAGCAGAAAAAATGGCGAAAAAATAATTCTTATAAATTCGTTAAAAAACCACAAAGTTTAAACTTCGCGTTTATCTTTGTGGTTTTCTTATTTTTACCAAAATGTCATTAATGAACTCACTTCTTCAAAATGTTTGTACTACAAACTCTCAAAAGAGTGACGTTATTTATGATTTAAAAAATTAAAATTTACTTATATGAAAAATTTAATTACTACTATGTTTATCCTTGTTGCAGGATTTTCGATGGCACAGAATAATCCAAATTCAGGCTATTGGCAACAACACGTTGATTATAAAATGAACGTAAATATGGATGTCAAAAAATACCAATACAAAGGAAATCAAGAATTGGTATACACTAATAATTCACCAGATACACTAAAAAAAGTGTATTATCATTTATACCCAAATGCTTTTCAACCTGGAAGTGCGATGGATTTACGTTTGCAAACAATTGCTGATCCAGACAAACGTATGGTTCGTAAATTTACAAAAGAAAATAAAGAAGTAAAAGAAAGTAGAATCAGTACGTTGAAACCAAATGAAATTGGTTATTTAAATATTGCTAATTTCAAACAAAATGGAATTGCCGCTCAAACTAGAGTAGTGGGAACTATTTTGGAAGTGACTTTGCCTCAAGCTATTTTACCAAAAGCATCTTCAAATTTCACCTTAGATTTTGATGGACAAGTGCCTTTGCAAATTCGTCGTTCTGGAAGAAATTCGGAAGAAAATGTAGCGCTTTCCATGACACAATGGTTTCCAAAAATGGCAGAATATGATTTCGAAGGTTGGCATGCAGATACTTACATTGCTAGAGAGTTTCACGGTGTTTGGGGAAATTTCGATGTAAAAATTACGATTGATAAGGACTATACTATCGGTTCTACAGGATACCTTCAAAATAAAAATGAAATAGGAAAAGGTTATGAAGATGCAGGTGTTGTTGTTTCATATCCTAAAAAAACAAAAACATTAACTTGGCATTTTGTGGCACCAAATGTGCACGATTTCGCTTGGGGAGCTGATCCAGAATATATCCACGATAAAATTATGGGTGAAAATGAAACGGAATTGCATTTTTTCTATAAAAACAAAAAAGAAAATTTAGAAAATTGGAAAAAAATGCAACCTAAAACGGCAGAATTATTAGCGTATTTTAATAAAAATGTAGGGCAATATCCTTACAAACAATATTCTGTAATTCAAGGTGGAGATGGAGGAATGGAATATGCGATGTGTACTTTAATTACTGGAAACAGAAGCTATGGAAGTTTAGTTGGTGTTACGGCTCACGAATTTGCACACAGTTGGTTTCAACATATTTTAGCTACAAATGAATCAAAACATTGTTGGATGGATGAAGGATTTACCTCATTCATTTCAAATTTAGCAATGAACGAAATTTTACCTCCAAAAGAACCAGAAAATCCATTTGCAGATTCTTATAATAATTATGTGTATTTAGCGAATTCAGGCAAAGAACAACCATTAACAACTCATGCAGATAGATACGATTTAAATCAAGCATACGGAATTGGCGCTTACAGTAAAGGCGAAATTTTCTTAGCACAATTAGGTTATATTATTGGAATTGAAAATCTTCAAAAAACAATCAAAAAATATTATACTGATTTTAAATTCACACATCCAACACCTAACGATATCAAAAGAACAGCCGAAAAAGTTTCTGGTGCGAATTTAGATTGGTATTTAAATGAATGGACGCAAACTACAAACACAATTGATTACGCGATTAAATCTGTGGAAACCAATAAAATTGTTTTAGAAAGAAAAGGTAGAATGCCAATGCCTATTGATTTGTTAGTAGAATTTGAAAATGGTAAAGTAGAATATTTTTACATTCCGAATACTTTAATGCGATGGGAAAAACAAAATCCATATGAAGGAATTACTAGAACTGTTTTAGCTGGTTGGGATTGGGCTATTCCAACTTATACTATTGAAATTGCTAAAGAAAAAGGCGCAATTAAATCCGTCGCGATTGATCCAAGTGATTTGATGGCTGATGTGAAAAAAGAAGACAATGTGTTTCCTAAAAAATAATTGAAACAACAACATTTTTCTGAAAAAAATATATTAAATTAGATTTCAAAATAAAAACAAATGCAAGATAAAACGTTAATTGGTAGTGAAGAATGGTGCTCGTTTCCACAATTAGGAATTCCAGCCATAAAAGCCCGTGTTGATTCTGGAGCGAAAACTTCAGCTTTACATGCTATCAATATTAAAGTTTTTGAAAAGAATGGTGAGGAATGGTTAAAATTCGATATCAATCCGATTCAAAATAACTCGAAATCAATTATTCATTGTGAAGCACAATTAGTAGATCAAAGAATTGTAAAAAGTTCTAATGGAACTCGAGAAAAAAGATATGTTATTCGAACTGACGTTGAATTAGGAAGTCACAAATGGCAAGTAGATGTTACGCTTACTAATCGAGATTCGATGGGTTTCAGAATGCTTTTAGGTAGAGAAGCCATGGTGGGAAGATTGATTGTCGACCCAGAAAAAAAATTCGAATTAGGACAACCTTCAACAGAAAGTTTAAAAGAATATTATTACAAAGAGCCTAGTAAAAAAGGATTGAAAATTGGACTTTTAGCCAGTAATCCAGAATTATATAGTAATCGAAGAATTATTGAAGCTGGAGAAATGCGTGGACATGAAATGCATTTCTTGAATCTGAAATATTGTTACATGAAGTTAAGTGCTTCCAATCCAGAAATCCATTATCGTGGTGGTTTGGTTTTGAGTGATTTCGATGCGATTATTCCTAGAATTCGTCCAAGCATGACCTATTATGGTTGTGCACTTACACGTCAGTTTGAAGCTTTGAAAGTTTTCGCTTTAAATAACGCGGCTGCCATTACGCAATCCAGAGATAAATTGTTTTCGTTACAATTATTATTGAATAATGGAGTAGATATTCCTACAACAGGTTTTGCCAATTCGCCATTAGATACAGATGATTTAATTAAAATGGTTGGTGGTTCGCCATTAATCGTAAAATTATTAGAAGGTACACAAGGTAAAGGTGTAGTTTTAGCGGAAACCAAAAAAGCGGCAGAATCTGTAATCAATGCGTTCAAAAGTTTAAATGCGAATATTTTAGTTCAAGAATTTATCAAAGAAGCCAATGGAAAAGATTTGCGTTTGTTTGTTGTAGATGGAAAAGTTGTGGCAGCCATGCAACGTGAAGCAGCTCCTGGAGAATTCCGTGCGAATATCCATTTAGGAGGAACAGCTTCTGTGGTGAAAGTTACATCTGAAGAGAAAAAAATTGCGATTCGAGCAGCAAAAGCGATGAATTTAAAAGTGGCCGGTGTTGATATTATTCGTTCAAGTAAAGGTCCGTTGTTGTTAGAAGTTAATTCTTCTCCTGGTTTAGAAGGGATCGAAGGTGCGACTCAAAAAGATATTGCAGGCGAAATGATTAAAGCTATCGAGAAAAATTTTAAATAATGTATCCCTATTTAGACATTGTCCTAAGAAGTGTTAGTGTTTACTTTTTTATGGTAATCGCACTGCGTATTTTTGGAAAAAAAGAATTATCGCAATTAAATGCTTCAGACATTGTTCTAATATTGCTAATAAGTAACGCCGTTCAAAATGCTATGGTGGGAAGTGATGTTTCGCTCGAAGGTGGAATAATTGCAGCTTTTTCACTTTTTTTTATCAATTACATTTTCAAAAAAGTAATGTTGAAATCTAAATTTGTGAAAAATCTAATTCAGGAAAAACCTGAAATTTTGATTCACGATGGTAAAATTGATTTTAAAACGGTATCAAAATTAGGAATCACTTCTGATGAATTGGATGAAGTTATTAGAGAACATGGTGTAGAAAATTACAAATTCGTGAAATTAGCTATGTTGGAAATTAATGGAAATATTAGTATTATTTCAGGAAATGAAAATTTATTTCAAACGAAACACAAGCGAATTCATAAAACCCTAAGTTAAATGGACAATCAATTCAAAAAATTATTACTTATTATTATTGCTTGTAGTTTCCTTGTTGGTTTCGGAGCTTTGTTTAAAATTATGGAATGGCCAGGAGCAACACTTATTTTTAACGTTGGAGTAGTGTTAGAGGTTATTTTTGGTGCTACGATTATGGTTTATTTACTGAAAAATAAAAACAAATAACTATGGAAAATCTATCAAAAATTAGCCTTTTAATAGTAGCAGTTTTACACCTATATTTTTTATGGTTAGAAATGTTTGTTTGGACTACAACGGGTAAAAAAGTATTCAAAACGTTACCAGAACATTTATTCGAACCAACCAAAACATTAGCAGCTAATCAAGGTTTATACAACGGATTTTTAGCAGCAGGATTAATTTGGTCTTTATTTATTTCCGATGCAATTTGGAGTAAAAACATCGCTTTCTTCTTTTTAGGTTGTGTTTTAGTTGCGGCTTTGTACGGTTGGTATTCTGTTTCTAAAAAGATATTTTTCGTACAAGGAATTCCTGCGATTGTTGGAATTGTGTTGGTGTTTTTGAGATAAGAGCTAAGTAGAAAGAGCCAAGTAAAAAGTTAAAAGAGCCAAGTAAAAATAATCAAGTAAAAAACGAAAGGCAAAAATTGATTTCAATCAACTTTTGCCTTTTTTATATATTTAGTTCAATTCAAACTGAATCAACTTGGCTTTTTTTACTTTTACTTTTTTAATTTATTTACGCTTCTACTTGAAAACTTTTCAAAAAGTGAATCGATTTTTCAATGTCGTAATGTAAAATTCTATCTTCTGTTACTAAAGGAACATCTTCTCTGTAAGTTTTAATGAACATTTCAATGAAGTCGCTAGATTTTAAAGGTCTTCTGAATTCAATAGCTTGTGAAGCGTTGAACAATTCAATCGCTAAAATTCGCTCTAAATTCTCTACTATTTTTAAAGTTTTTGTAGCTGCATTCGCACCCATACTCACGTGATCTTCTTGTCCGTTACTCGAAACAATACTATCAATACTTGCAGGTGTAGCTAATTGTTTATTCTGACTAGCAATACTCGCCGCTGTATATTGTGGAATCATAAATCCAGAATTTAATCCCGGATTGCTTACTAAAAACGCAGGTAATTCTCTTAAACCAGAAATCAATTGATAGGTTCTTCTTTCTGAAATACTTCCTAATTCTGATAACGCAATTCCTAAATAATCTAAAGCCATCGCTAAAGGTTGTCCATGGAAATTTCCACCAGAAATAATTTCATCTTCACCCACAAAAATATTCGGATTATCTGTAACCGAATTAATTTCTGTAGTAAATACTTTTTTTACGTGATCAATTACATCTTTACTCGCACCATGAACTTGTGGAATACATCTGAAAGAATACGGATCTTGAACGTGTTTCTTAGGCTGTGCGATAATTTCACTATCTTCTAACAACTCTAACATATGTTGCGCCGTAGATAATTGTCCTTTGTGTGGACGAACTAAATGAATTAACTCATTGAATGGTTCTTTTCTTCCATCAAAACCTTCAAGTGAAACGGCTGCAACAATATTGGCCAATTGCGATAATTTATCGGCTTGAATCAAATTATAAACCCCATAAGCACTCATAAATTGCGTACCATTTAATAAAGCTAAACCTTCTTTTGATTTTAAAGTAATTGGTGCTAAGTTTAATTTTGCTAATACTTTGTGCGCTGGCTGACGGAATCCATCGTAATATACTTCACCTTCAGCAATCAATGGTAAACATAAATGCGCTAAAGGCGATAAATCACCACTCGCTCCTAGAGAACCTTGTGTGTAAACTACTGGTAAAATATCATTATTGTAGAAATCAATTAAACGTTCTACTGTTACTAATTGTACACCTGAATGTCCATAACTTAACGATTGAATTTTTAATAACAACATGATTTTAACAATCTCATGCGGAACTTCTTCACCCGTTCCACAAGCGTGAGATTTCATTAAGTTTTCTTGTAGTTTGGTTAAGTTTTCTGTCGAAATTTTAATGTTATATAAAGAACCAAAACCAGTATTTATTCCGTAAATAGCTCCTTCGTGTGAAGTCATTTTATCATCTAAATAGGTTCTACATCTTTCAATTTTTGACGTAGCTTCTTCTGAAAGTCCGAGTTTTTTTCCTTCGAAAACAATTTCTCTAACTTTATCTATCGTAAGTAATGATGAATCTATATAATGCATTTGTTGAATTTTTAGATGCCAAAATTCCATAAACAATTCCTAAAATGCAACTATTCTTAATAATAAATGTATCATTTTGTTTTATTCTTAATATTTATGGCTTTTTGGGTTTATTTTTTTAAGAATTTTCAATACATTAGCAACTTTAAATTTTATAACATCACACAATGAAAAATACAGCATTAACAGCTATTCACGAAAGTTTAGGAGCGAAAATGGTTCCATTTGCAGGTTACAATATGCCTGTGCAATATGAAGGAGTAAACGTAGAACACGAAACCGTAAGAACTGGTGTAGGTGTTTTTGATGTTTCGCACATGGGTGAGTTTTTCTTAAAAGGAGAAAACGCTTTAGCTTTAATTCAGAAAGTAACTTCAAATGACGCGTCTAAATTAGTAGATGGAAAAGCACAATATTCTTGCTTACCGAACAATGAAGGTGGAATTGTGGATGATTTAATCGTTTACAAAATTGCTGATAATCATTATATGTTAGTGGTAAATGCTTCTAATATTGAGAAAGATTGGAATTGGATTGCTTCACACAATGATTTAGGTGTGGAAATGCAAGATCTATCAGATAGTTATTCTTTATTAGCGATTCAAGGGCCGAAAGCTGCTGAAGCAATGCAAAGTTTAACGAACATCGATTTAGCAAATATGGGATATTACACATTCCAAATTGGTGAATTTGCTGGAAAACAAGATGTAATTGTTTCTGCAACAGGATATACTGGTTCGGGCGGATTTGAAATTTACTTTAAAAATGAAGACGCGGTAACAATTTGGGCAAAAGTTTTTGAAGCAGGTGCTGCTTTCGGAATTAAGCCAATTGGTTTAGCAGCACGTGATACCTTACGTTTAGAAATGGGATTTTGTTTATACGGAAATGATATTAATGATACGACTTCTCCTTTAGAAGCGGGTTTAGGTTGGATTACGAAATTTGATAAAGAATTTACCAATTCGGCAAACTTAAAAGCTCAAAAAGAAGCTGGTGTTTCTAGAAAATTAGTTGGTTTCGAAATGATAGACAGAGGAATTCCTCGTCACGATTATGAAATTGCTGATGCCAATGGAAATATAGTTGGAATTGTAACTTCTGGAACACAATCACCATCATTAGGAATTGCTATCGGAATGGGTTACGTACCAACAGAATTAGCAACTCCAGATTCAGAAATTTACATCAGAATTAGAAATAAAGATATTAAAGCGAAAGTGGTGAAAATGCCATTTTTAAAGAAATAATATTTACTTCAATAAAATAAAAAAACCTGCTAATTAGCAGGTTTTTTTATGATTGTAATAGAAGCTTGTTCATCCTTATTTAAAGTAGCAAGTAGTTCGAAACTTCTGTTTTTGTCGTGAAGTTCAAGTTTTGCGGTATTAGGTTTTATTTTTCCTTCGTTGGTAGCAACAATTTTAAAAACATCATTTTTACCAGATAAAGTGATATATAATGTCTTTTTCTTATTGGTAACGGTATATTCTGAAACAATAAGTTTATTATTAAGAAATACATTTATGATATCGCCATCTTCCTGACCATTGTCCCAAATGTCTAATTTTAAAGTATTTGATTCCCAAAAAACATTTAAATTTTGTTCTTTACTAAGTTTGTTTATTTTTAAACTATCTAAAAGTTTAACCGGATTTGCTTCTTTCTTGGTTTTAGCATCAATTTTCTTAGATTTTTGAATTTTCTTATTTACTTTATTTACTAAATTGTATATTTTATTACTTCCTATTAAGGTCATTGTTCCATCAATACATTTTGTTTTGTTGTTAAAAAGCCCTTTAAATGCACCTTCTAATTTACTTGTATTTTCTACTAGTTTTACTTTTCCTGAAAAATTTACAAAACAGAAAGAGTTTTCATCAAATTTTGATTTCGTGTATAAAATTTCTTTCTCTTGAAACGTAAATAATTTTTTGGATTTATCGTAAGTTCCACTAATACTGTTTTTTGTTTCATGAATTCCATCTAAATCTGTAACTGAGTAACCAGTGATTTTACCATTTTGTTCTGTAAAAACTAATCTATATGTTATAATTGTCTTATCGTTTCCATTTAATTTTAAGGCTCCGTAAAATTCATAACTCGTTTGAGAATAGCCGATTAGAGATAGTAAGGTAAATAATGTTAAAAAAGATTTAAATTTTTTCATTGCGGATTGAGTATAATTATTATTTTTGTGTAAATCTAAAACTTTTTTTTTATGAAAATCAAATTATTTTTATCAGCTTTAATGTTGATGGTTGGAACTTTAACAGCAACTTATGCTTCGTTCCCAGTTCAAAGAACTACTACAAACAACACAAACACTACGGTTGTTGTTGAAAATCAAGAAGATGAATTATCATCTCCAGCAGTTGCTGAAGGAGGTAAAAGCCAAATCATCGCTGCAGTATTAGCGTTTGCTATCGGTGGTTTAGGAATCCACAGATTTTATTTAGGTTACACTTGGCAAGGTATTGTTCAATTATTAACTTTAGGTGGTTGTGGTATTTGGGCTTTAATTGATTTAATTAGAATTTGTACTGGTGACTTACAACCTAAAAATGGTAGTTACTCTAAAACATTTTAATTAAAATGATAAAGAAAATCTTTTTCTATACTTCAAATATAGTTACAATCCTAGCACCAATTGTTTTGTTGTTTTTCCCTGCAACCACTTTTGATAAAGGTGAAAGCATTTGTTTGTCTGTCCAATTGGCAGGTGTAGAATGTTATGCTTGTGGATTAACAAAAGGAGTGATGCACTTCATACATTTCGATTTTTCGAAAGCTTGGGAGTTTAATAAACTAACGTTTATTGTTGTTCCGATGCTTGCTGTGTTATGGGTTAGAGCTATTTATGATATTCAAGGAAAAAGAATGCCAGGTAAAATTGGCGATTTAACGTACAGAAAAGAGGCTTAGGCCTCTTTTTTTATTGTTTTAAAAAAAAACCTGCTAATTAGCAGGTTTTTCTGTTTTTTCTATCTTGATGTTCAGTTCTTGTGCGGTTTCATCTAAATCCATGAAGATGATATCGCCTTCGTGAATTTTTGAAGTAATGATTTCTTCTGCTAAAGCATCTTCTACATATTTTTGAATGGCTCTTTTTAAAGGACGCGCTCCAAATTGTTTATCGAAACCTTTTTCAGCAATAAAATCTTTTGCTTTGTCTGAAATGTTTAAGGTGTAACCTAAATCTTTTACTCTTACAATTAGTTTTTCCATTTCGATATCAATAATTTGATTAATATCTTCTTTTTCTAAACTATTGAATACGATAACATCGTCAATTCTATTTAAGAATTCTGGAGCAAAAGCTTTTTTCAAGGCGTTTTCAATAACAGATTTGTTATGTTCATCAGCTGAAGCAACTTTTGCTGCCGTACCAAAACCAACACCTTGACCAAAATCTTTCAATTGGCGAGCACCAATATTAGAAGTCATGATAATAATTGTGTTTCTAAAATCGATTTTTCTACCTAAACTATCTGTTAAAAAACCATCGTCTAAAACTTGTAGCATCATGTTAAACACATCTGGATGTGCTTTTTCAATTTCATCTAATAGCACCACAGCGTAAGGTTTTCTTCTGATTTTTTCAGTTAATTGTCCGCCTTCTTCATAACCCACATATCCTGGAGGTGCTCCAACTAAACGAGAAATCGCAAATTTTTCCATGTATTCACTCATATCGATACGTACTAACGCATCTTCTGAATCAAATAATTCTTTCGCTAAAACTTTCGCTAATTGCGTTTTTCCAACTCCAGTTGAACCTAAAAAGATAAACGAACCAATTGGTTTATTTGGATCTTTTAATCCCGCTCTATTTCTTTGAATTGATTTGGCGATTTTTTGTACCGCATCGTCTTGACCAATTACTTTTCCTTTGATAAGTTCTGGTAAATGCGCTAATTTATTACTTTCTGTTTGTGCAATTCTATTTACAGGAATTCCTGTCATCATAGAAACTACATCGGCCACATTATCTTCGGTAACAATCACACGGTTTGATTTTGAATCTTCTTCCCATTTTTCTTGAGCAATGGCTAAGTCTTTTTCAATTTTCTTTTCGTCATCACGTAATTTAGCAGCTTCTTCAAATTTTTGTTTTTTAACAACCGAATTTTTCAATTCGCGAACTTCTTCTAATTGCTTTTCTAACTCTAAAATTTGTTTTGGTACTTCAATGTTGGTAATGTGTACGCGTGAACCTGCTTCGTCTAAAGCATCGATTGCTTTGTCTGGTAAGAAACGATCGGTCATATAACGACTAGTTAATTTTACACAAGCTTCAATGGCTTCAGGCGTAAAAGTTACGTTATGATGATCTTCGTATTTACCTTTAATATTATTTAAAATAGTGATGGTTTCTTCAATGGTAGTTGGTTCCACAATTACCTTTTGAAAACGACGCTCTAAAGCACCATCTTTTTCGATATACTGTCTGTATTCATCTAAAGTTGTTGCGCCCACACATTGAATTTCGCCACGTGCTAAAGCTGGTTTAAACATGTTACTCGCATCTAAAGAACCAGTAGCTCCACCTGCGCCAACAATAGTGTGAATTTCATCAATAAATAAGATAATATCATCGTTTTTTTCCAATTCGTTCATTACGGCTTTCATTCGTTCTTCGAATTGACCACGATATTTTGTACCAGCGACTAAAGAAGCTAAATCTAAAGTAACGACACGTTTATTGAATAAAATACGAGAAACTTTTTTCTTCACAATCATTAAGGCTAAACCTTCCGCAATGGCAGATTTTCCCACACCCGGTTCTCCAATTAAAAGAGGATTATTTTTCTTTCTTCTACTTAAAATTTGAGAAACACGTTCAATTTCTTTTTCACGTCCAACAACAGGATCTAATTTTCCTTCTTCGGCCATTTCGGTTAAATCTCTTCCGAAATTATCTAATACTGGAGTTTTTGATTTTTTAGTTGTTTTACTTCCGCTGTTACTTGGCGGTGTTGGTCCGCTGTCTTTAAAATTATCATCGCCAGAATCATCAAAATTTTCTGCTCTTGGCGAGTTTTTTAAAATATTGTCATCTTCACTGTTGTTCAGGCTCATATAAATATCTTTTACGTTATCATAATTAATTTTCAACTTGTTTAATAACTTAGTTGTAGGGTCATTATCATTTTTTAATACACATAGTAACAGTAATGCTGTACTGATAGAAGTGGTATTAAAAACTTTAGCTTCTAAAAAGGTGTATTTTAAAGCTCTTTCTGCCTGTCTAGTTAAGTGTAGGTTTTTTTTGTCGTTATTTGCGACTCCGCTAGGATTGGCTGGACTTAATACTTCAACTTTTTTTCTTAAGATATCAAAATTGATATTTAGAAAGTTTAATATGTCAATCGCGCTTCCGTTTCCATCTCTCAATATACCTAAAAGTAAATGCTCTGTTCCAATAAAGTCATGACCTAATCGTAAGGCTTCTTCTTTACTGAACTGAATCACATCTTTTACTCTTGGCGAAAAATTATCTTCCATAAATTCTTTAAATCTATTGTAAAAATACAAAATAGAATAGTACGATTTAAAATTGGTACTATAATATTGCTAATTGACAAAAAAAAAATGAGAAATAAAAACGAAAACTGTTATTATTTGTTAAAAATTTCAGCGATTATTGTTGATAAGTATTTCGTTTTTGTTGGAAATTTTACTTTTAAAAAACGCAAAAAATCGTATATTGGCACGTTTAAAAAAAATGAGTAAAAATTAAATAAATACCTATGTCTGACGGAGAAAAGTTAATTCCTATTAATATTGAAGATGAAATGAAGTCAGCCTACATCGATTATTCGATGTCGGTTATTGTATCCAGAGCATTACCAGATGTAAGAGATGGTTTAAAACCAGTACACAGAAGGGTTTTGTTTGGAATGTATGAATTAGGAGTTTTTTCTAATAGAGCCCATAAAAAGTCTGCCAGAATTGTCGGAGAAGTTTTGGGTAAATATCACCCACACGGAGATACATCAGTTTATGATGCAATGGTTCGTATGGCGCAAGAGTGGAGTTTACGTTATTTAATGGTTGACGGTCAAGGTAACTTTGGTTCGGTTGATGGTGATAGTCCAGCAGCAATGCGTTATACCGAGGCTAGAATGAAAAAGATTTCTGAAGAGATGTTAGCTGATATCGATAAAGAAACTGTTGATTTTCAATTAAACTTTGATGATACTTTAGAAGAGCCTAAAGTTTTACCAACAAAAGTGCCAACGTTATTAATAAATGGTGCTTCTGGTATTGCTGTTGGTATGGCTACAAATATGGCACCACACAATTTGACAGAAGTAATTGATGGAACTTTAGCTTATATTGACAACAACGAAATAGAAATTGATGAATTAATCAAATATATTAAAGCTCCAGATTTTCCAACTGGAGGAACTATTTACGGCTACGAAGGTGTGAAAGAAGCCTTTAAAACAGGTAGAGGACGTATTGTAATGCGTGCTAAAACAAGTTTTGAAGAAGTAAACGGTAAAGAATCTATCATTGTATCTGAAATTCCATACCAAGTTAACAAAGCCGAAATGATTAAGAAAACGGCAGATTTAGTTAACGAGAAAAAAATTGAAGGAATTTCTACGATTCGTGATGAATCAGACAGAACAGGTATGCGAATCGTGTATGAATTAAAACGAGATGCTGTACCTAATGTTGTTTTAAATACACTTTATAAATATACACAATTACAATCTTCTTTCAGTGTAAATAACATTGCATTGGTAAACGGAAGACCGCAAATGTTAAATCTAAAAGATTTGATTCATTATTTTGTGGAACACCGTCATGAAGTTGTGGTAAGAAGAGCACAATACGATTTAAGAAAAGCTGAAGAAAGAGCGCATATCTTAGAAGGTTTAATTATTGCATCGGATAATATTGATGAAGTAATTAAAATTATTAGAGGTTCAAAAGATGGTGAGGAAGCTAGAGGAAAATTAATCGAAAGATTTAAATTATCTGAAATTCAAGCTCGTGCTATTGTTGAAATGCGTTTACGTCAATTAACGGGTCTGGAACAAGACAAGTTAAGAGCAGAATATGATGAAATCATGAAATTAATTGCTAGTTTAAAAGAATTATTAGCTAGCAAAGAGTTAAGAATGCAATTGATTAAAGACGAATTAGCTGAAATCAAAGAAAAATATGGTGATGAGCGTCGTTCTGTAATTGAATATTCTGGTGGAGATGTGAGTATTGAAGATTTAATTGCCGATGAAAATGTAGTTGTTACGATTTCTCATGCAGGTTACATCAAACGTACTTCATTATCAGAATACAAAACTCAAAATAGAGGTGGAGTAGGTCAAAAATCTGCTGGAACAAGAGATCAAGATTTCTTAGAGCATTTATTCGTAGCTACAAATCACCAATATTTATTATTCTTTACTCAAAAAGGAAAATGTTTCTGGATGCGTGTGTACGAAATTCCAGAAGGAACAAAAGCAAGTAAAGGAAGAGCCATTCAAAACATCATTAATATTGAACCAGATGATAAAGTGAAAGCTTACATCTGTACACAAGATTTAAAAGACCAAGAATATATCCAAAGTCATAATTTGATTATGGTTACAAAACAAGGTCAAGTTAAGAAAACATCTTTAGAAAAATACTCTAAACCTCGTGTAAACGGAGTAGCTGCAATCACAATTAAAGAAGGTGACGAATTATTAGGTGCTAAATTAACTAATGGTGACAGTCAAGTATTAATTGCTGGAAAATCTGGTAAAATTGTTCGTTTCGAAGAAGAGAAAACTCGTCCAATGGGTCGTACTGCTTCTGGAGTTAGAGGAATTACTTTAAAAGATGAAGCCGACGAAGTAATTGGTATTGTTACGGTTAATAAAGAAGATGTAAACGATACACAAATCTTAGTTGTAACTGAAAATGGTTACGGAAAACGTACCAAATTAGTTGACGAAGATGGAGAAGACGTATACAGAATAACCAACCGTGGTGGTAAAGGTGTGAAAACATTGAATATTACTGAGAAAACGGGTTCTTTAATTGCTATCAATAATGTTACAGATGAAGATGATTTGATGATTATCAATAAATCTGGTTTAACTATCAGAATGCGAGTGGACGATTTAAGAGTTATGGGTCGTGCGACACAAGGAGTTCGATTAATTAACATTAAAGGAAACGATTCTATTGCAGCGGTTACAAAAGTATTACGTGAAGATGAAGAAGCCGTAGAATTAGATGAAGATGGCAATCCAATCGTAAGTGAAGCGACTTCGGAAGATGAAACTTCAGAGGAAAATGGCACAGATATTGAATCGGATAACACCGAAGAATAAAAATAATTTTAAAAGCCCAATTAGTTGGGCTTTTGTTTAACATAAAATTTAATAAAATGAAGAAGTTAGTAGTAGGAATTTCACTTTTAGTAGCAACAACTACTTTTGCTCAAAAAGACGAATTAAAAACCTTAAAGAAATTATACGATAAAGAGCAATTATCAGCTGAAGATTTTGCTAAGTATAAAGAAACACTTGTGAAATTAGAAAGTGTAGCAACAACTGAAGATGATAAGGTAGCTTCAAATTATTACAAAGCGATGTCGCCATTAGCAGAAATGTCAACTATGGGTGCCACACCAAATCCAATGATGATTCAGAAAATTTTTACACCTGAAGTTTTTACAGGAATGGTTAGTACTATGCGCACAACTTTAGATTATGAAACGAAAACAGGTAAGAAAGTATTCACGGATGATATTAATGAAAATATTACTTCGATGAAGCCAATTTTTACTCAAATGGCTTTGGCTTACAATAATTCTAAAAAGTTTAAAGAAGCTTCAAGGGTTTTTTATAATACATATCAACTGGATCCGAAAGACGTTTCTAATTTAGAAAATGCAGGTATTACAGCTTTACAAGCATCAGAATTTGTAGATGCTGAAAAATATTATAGAGAAATTAAAGCTATTGGTTTTAAAGGAACTGGAACTGGAAAGTTTCAATCAAAAGAAGCGGAAGTTTTAAAAACAATTGCAGCCTTATCTTCAACAAACAATAACAATGAACAAGCCAAAATTGATTTTAAAGAAGCTATAGCGGTAAATCCTCAAGATACGCAATTAGAAATTGATCAAGCAAATTTGTACTATAAATTAAACGATATAACTACGTATAAAAAGTTAATTACAGATGTAATTGCTAAAGATCCAAATAATGCACAATTGCAATATAATGTAGGGTATTTAACTTTGGCTGATGACGGGAAGATTGTTGATGAAATTAATGCTAATTTAAAAAACAGAGCTAAGTATGATGAGTTAATGGCTAAGCGTAAAGCTATGTATAATGCAGCTTTACCTTATTTTGAAAGAGCCCATCAACTAGACGCTACGAATGAAGATACCAAAACGATTTTAAGATTAACCTACGAAACATTAGGTATGAAAGATAAAGCCGCAGCGGTTAAATAAATAAAAAATGCCCCAATGAAAATTGGGGCATTTTTTTGAGTTTAATTAATTCACACTTTCAACCAATCGTATAAATTCACTTCTATAGCCATCAATATCGTTAGATTTTGAATTTGTTGCTAATTCTAAAATATCCTTTTTGTTTTTGTTAGTTATTAATTTTGAATCTCTAAGCTTTAAGCCAAACCATGCTACTGCAGAACAAAATTTAAAATCTTCACTGCAATTTTCAAGATTTATTGCTTTATTTTCAATTGTTTGAACCATTTCAATGCTCTTATTGCCATCTGGTTTTTTATATCTGAATTTGATGGTCGCTAATTCGTTAGCTAATTCATTATTTTCGACTTTAGTTTTTGCGTATTTCAAATCAATTGGGTCAATAGAAAAATCGCTTTTCACTCCAATAGGAATAATTTCGTATAACGCTGTAACCGTATGACCGCTTCCTAATTCTCCAGCATCAATGGCGTCATTTGTAAAGTCCTCATTGCGTAATTTTCTGTTTTCGTAGCCAATTAAACGATAGTTTTGAACGTGTTTCGGATTAAATTCAATTTGAATTTTTACATCTTTCGCAATCGCAAACATACTTCCTTTAAATTCTTTCACTAAAAAACGATTCGCTTCTTGCATGTTATCAATATAGGCATAATTTCCATTTCCTTTATCGGCTAATTTTTCTAATTTCGAATCTTTATAATTCCCCATTCCGTAGCCTAAACAAGTTAAAAATACGTCAGATTTTCTTTTTTCTTCGATTAAAGAAATCATGTCTTTATCTGATGAAGCTCCTACATTAAAATCGCCATCCGTAGCAATAAGCACTCGATTATTTCCTCCTTTGATAAAGTTTTCTTCGGCAATTTTATAAGCTAATTGAATACCTTCTCCACCAGCTGTACTACCACCAGCTTGAAGTTTTTCTAAAGCAGCAATTATTTTTTCTTTTTCATTTCCAGATGTTGCTGGTAAAACTAAGCCTGCTGCACCTGCATACACCACAATACTAATTTTATCTTCTTTTCTTAATTGTTTGGTTAATATTTTTAAAGATTCAATCACTAAGGGTAATTTGTTTGTGTCACTCATAGATCCCGAAACATCAATTAAAAATACAAAATTCGAATTGGGTAAATTATCGGTTGGAATTTCTTTTCCTTGTAAACCAATTCTAACTAATTTATGATTTGTATTCCAAGGACAATCGCCATATTCTGTATTAATTGCAAAAGGATTATCATTGTGGGGTTTTGAATATGAATATTTAAAAAAGTTCATCATTTCTTCCACTCTAACAGCATCTTTTGGAACACTTTGTCCGTTATTTATAAATTTTCTAATGTTAGTATAAGAAGCATTGTCTACATCAATTGAAAAGGTTGAAAGTGGATTAGAACTTGAATTTTCAAAAGGATTTTCTACAAAAGAGTCATATTCGTCCGTATCGATTTCAACTGGTGGAATGGTAATTTTTTTCTTTAATTTGATATCACCATAATCGTCTGTTGTATTTACAATTATCGCACCATTTACTCCTTGCGCACCATACAAAGCACTTCCTTGTGAACCTTTGATAACATTAACATCTTGAATTGAAGCGGGTGGAATTTTCTCTAATTCTTCATTTGAAGAAATTTTCCCATCAATTATTATTAAAGCATTATTATTCCCAGTGATGCTTCTGCTTCCTCTTAAAACGATTTTAGTGCTTGTTGGTGCAGAATTAACTTGCAAACCTGATACTTTTCCATTTAAAGCTACAACATTCGGATTTGATGCTTGTCTTAATTCTCTTCCTTTAATTCTTACTTGAGATGAAGTGACAGAATTTTTACTTTTCTTAATTCCTAATGCACCCACAATTTGAACACATTCAATAGTATTACTAGAAGTTGTTAAAACCACATTAATTACATTTCCAGCACCAACTGTTACCGTCTTAGTATCTTTTCCTAAAAATGAAATTTCTAAAACATCACCTTGACTAGCTTTAATTACAAATTTTCCTAATTCGTCAGTTTGTGTGCCCATTTGAGTTCCAGCAATTAAAACGGTTGCTCCAGGTAAAGGAACCCCATCTGAAGTAACTGTTCCTGTAATTGTTCTTTCTTGAAAAGCATAAAAACCTAATGTTTTTGTAATCACTTCTTCACTGTAAGAAGCGTAATTTATAAGCATAGCAATGCCTAATGAAATAATTTTGAAATTTTTCATAATGTAAAGTTTTAGTATGTTAGTTGATTATTTTTCTGCCGGTTTCCCGTCTTTTGTGGTGATGATAACTATACCTTTTTCTCCTTTTTTACCGTAAATTTTGGTAGCATCAGCAGGTTTTAAAATATTAGTTGAGGTAATTTTTTGCTTGTCTAATGGTGCATACGGACTCGTTGGGTTTTTTCCAAATAACGATTCTTCCGAATATTCAATGCCATTAATAATGTATAATGGATTGGGTAAATAGGTAACTTCTTCAAGATCTTCTGCACTTATTTCGTTTAACTCTTTTTCTGCATTATAATTTTTGTCCATTGCTACACCATCAATCACTACCAGATCTTTACTTTGCTTAGCTGGTGCTGCCATAGGTTTAGATTTTGGTGCTTTATATTTTGATTTTATTTCTTTAACAGGCGCATTATATTTTTTACTAGGAGCAATAAAACCTGAATTTGAGCTAGAAGAATTTGAGGCGCTATTATCTGTAAAATTGGATCTTAAATAACTATCATCTTCTATTGAGGTTACAATTTTATATGGATAATCATAAGTTCTAGCCACAATTTTTCCGCTTGGCAATGTTTCATAAATGATACTGTCTCTTTCGATGTTAGTTATTTCATTGCCTAAACTATTTTTCTGATATAGGTTGTCTTTTGTACGATTTTTATTTGCATCGGGTTGGTTTGAAGTTTCATTTTCTACTACAATTTCATTCGCCTCATCTATAATTTTGTTTGCTGAATCGTTAGAAACAATAACTGGATTTGAATTATTAGGAATAATTTTGTTTTTGATGTTTTCATCCTTAGATACAAATTGGTAAATAATCGAAAAGCTCAATAAAACAGTTGCTGCAATAGCCAGTTTTTGCCAAGTATTTTTCTTTTTTACGACAATTGTATTGTCCAACTTTTCTTCTACGCGATTCCAAACTTTATCCATTCCAGGAAAGTCTTTTTCGCCTTTGTTGGAAGCGTTTTTTATTTTGTGATATATTTTATCTTCTGAGTTCATTTCTTTTTAAATTTATTAAACTGATATGTTTAAGTCTTAATTTCTTCAAATTTTAAAAATCTGTTTAATCTGTCAAATCTGTGATGCTATTACTTTGCTTTTTGATAATAAAATTGATTTACCAAATCTTTTAATTTTGTTTTTGCCACATTGAGTTGCGATTTTGAAGTGCCTTCCGAAATTTGAAGTTTTTCCGCAATATCTTTATGTGAAAAGCCTTCTATCACAAACAAACTGAACACGGTTTTACAACCATCAGGTAAATAATTGAGTAAGTTAAGTAAATCTTCTTCCTCCAATTCGCACATTTCATCTGTTAAAGGTTGATTTTTGATAGCAACATCTTCCAAATATAAATTGAAATTCACGTTCTTTTTTAATTGCATCAAACATTGATTTACCGCAATTTTTTTTGCCCAACCTTCAAAAGCTAATTCTTCTTTTAATTGGTCAATTTTAGTGAAAATGATGTAAAAAGCATCTGCCATAGCTTCTTCAATTTCTTCTTCTTTTTTCAAATAGCGCGAACACGTATAGTACAGTTTGCGTGCGAGCAATTCGTACACTTGCCGTTGGGCATCGCGTTGCTGTTTTTTACAGGCTTGTATGAGTTGTATGTTAATCATTTATTTAAAATGTATATTGTAATTTGTATAATATATTGTTGATTGCAATTGCTTTATAATTATATAGATGTCATTTTTTATCAAAAGGTTGGGACGACATTAAATTATTTTCAAAAAAAAATCGCAAGTGGTGAAACTTACGATTATAAAAGTACAATTTTATTTAAGATTTATTCCTTAAAAACCATATCGATACACATCACAGCGGCAATCATCAATTGACGTAGCGGATTGTCTTGTGGAACATCTGAAATGTTAATTACATAATTGTCGGCACTTGTGAAAAATTCTTTTCCTAAACCAGCCCATTTTTTTGAAACATTGGCTAATTCTTTATTGTCTTTACTGAATTTAAAATCCCAACCTGTCCATTTTCCTTGAAGCGTACATAAATTTCTATCATTTTTGTCGTGTACTTCAAATCGGCCACCAAAAGAAAAGAATTTTTGTTTGAACACGCCAATTTTTCTTCCACCACCATCAAAAACATCAATATCTGAACGGAAAACAGTCACGCCTCTTTTAATTTGAATGACCAATTCGCCAGTTGCGGTTCTAATTTCAATATCAAAAGGTGTCATTCTTTTGTAATCTGTAAAACGGAAAAGTTTTGTAAAAAAGCCTAAATTGGGTTCTCTGCACGTTAAAACTAATTCATTATTTTCTGGATTAAAGATGTCGAAATTATTAGAAGCTTTAAACATGCCTGCCTACTTGTTCTTTGACAAGAAAAACATTCTGATTAAAAATTGGATTCATTCTTATTTTTTAAGAGTTAATTTATAGATTTTTGATTCTAATACTTCGGTATCAGTATCTTCGCAAAGTAAGAATTTTATTTCATCTTCATCGTTTTGGTACAACGTAATTCCTTCAAATTTGTGAGAAATAGAAATAATTTGTGTTTCTAAAATTTCAAAAGTTTCGGCATTCATTTTTCCGATAATAGAACCTAAAACTTCTCCGTCTTCATAGGTCGAAATCGTATCTTCGGCAGAAGCTAAGAAATAAATGAAATTATCTACTAAAATGGCATCTGTAAAAGTCGTTTCTACGTTAGAAATTTTAGGAAGTGTAACGGCAACAAAACCTTGTGGTTGTTCTGGATTATCCGGTACGATGAAAATTCCGTTTTTGCCAGTTGCGCCATTTCCTCTTTGAAAAAGTAGCATGGTTTTATTCACACAAATCGCACCTTCGATATTTAGTTCGTCTTCGTTTAAAGAAGCTAAATTTTTTAAATGTTGATATAATTGTGACAAGTCGTTTTTATGTAACGCATCATTTTCTAAATTTAAAGAAAACATCATGTTTCGTTGTGGAGTTGAACCTGAGCCAAAGATGAAAATCTGATTGCCATAACTGGTCATCGCTTCTAAATCTAGTTTGTCTTTTTTGGCAATATTTTCTTGCGGATTTTCAACTAATGGAAATTTTAGCACTACATCTTTATCTATCACATATTGATATAAAAAAGTACTGTTGTCTGAAATAACAAAAAGTACATCTTGATAATAAATTAACCCTGAAGCCGAACCAATTCCTTTAATGTGACAGAAGTCGGTTAATTGAAAATTTTGCATATATTTATGTTTTGGAATACGAAACTCTAGCCCTGATAGTAGCGGCATCCTTTTTAAATATTTGTCACCTAAGTGCAAATGTTTAAAAAGATATAGCGGATAGCAGGAAATAGCTTCAAATAAAAGATGTAAAAATATGGAAAATTTCAGATTAGAAGATTATAAAGTAACAAAACCCATAAAATTATCAGATTATAAAACGGAATTAGATAGTTTTTGGGATGATGATAAAAAAGAAAAAGAGTTAGACCAGCTTCGTAATCAATTGAGTGAATGGCAAGATATTATGTATGCGCACAACCGCTATGGTGTTTTAATTGGTTTACAAGGCATGGATACTAGTGGAAAAGACAGTTTGATTCGGGAAGTTTTTAAAGAATTTAATCCGCGTGGCGTAGTGGTGCATAGTTTTAAAACGCCAAACAGTACGGAATTGGAGCATGATTATTTATGGCGACATTATTTAGCTTTACCAGAAAAAGGAAAGTTTGCGGTTTTTAATAGAACACATTACGAAAATTTATTAGTTACGCGAGTGCATCCAGAATATATTTTGAATGAGAATTTACCTGGAATTGAAAAAGTGGAAGATATTAAACCCGAATTTTGGGAAAATCGATTTGAACAGATAAATAATTTCGAAAAACACATTTCTCAAAATGGAACCATTGTGATGAAGTTTTTCTTTTATATGAGTAAAGATGAACAAAAAAAGCGCTTGTTAAAACGTTTAGAAGATGAAGATCATCAATGGAAATTTTCTTCAGGCGATTTAAAAGAGCGAGAGCGTTGGGACGATTATATGAATTATTATGAAGAAATTTTAAATAAATCATCCAATGAAAATGCACCTTGGTACATTATTCCAGCAGATGATAAAGATATGGCGCGTTATATAGTAGCGAAAATTATGTGGGAAGAATTGCAGAAATATCCCGTAAACGAACCAGTCTTGTCTGAAAAAGATAAAGCGAATTTTGCGATGTATAAAGAACAGTTGAAATAATAAAGAGCCAAGTAAAAAGAGCCAAGTAAACAAAAGGCGATTTCAATTAGAAATCGCCTTTTGTTTTTTATTTGAACTTCATAGCAAGCGTTAGAATGTGTGATGCTAAGCCATTATTTCTATGGTAATAGCCGTATCGTAATTCTAAACTATTGAAATGTTTCGCATGAAATAAACCTTTGTTCGAATCGGTGATTTTATATCCTAAACCTATCATATTACTTGAAAAGGCTGATAAATCGTAATCACTGGTAAAGAATTCTTCCGCCGTTTGATGTTGGAAAATCGGTTTAAAATATCTCGCAGAATTTTGCACATAATATCTATACGGAATAGAAATTGATGAAAAAGCGGATAATTTAATTGTAGGTTCGAAACTAAACGTGTGCGATTTGATGTCCCAATTGTCAAAATAATATCTATAAAATCCTCTTAAAATGATGTTGTCTCCTAAAAAGTAACTGGTTCGCATTCCGATTGGTAATTTGAAACGCGTATCTGGTAAATTTTCTGATTTTACACTAGCATTATCAAAATACACTCTGTTAAATTTCGTAGCTAATAAACCTTGTTGATAACCCGCATCGACTAAAAATGCTAATTGGAAATTTTTATTTACAATTTGTGAAAGCGTAAGTCCTAAATTGTAGGAAGTTCTTGGTTTAGTATCGCCTTGTTTGTAATTTGGATCTGGATTATTTCTTAATTCTATTGGTAAGATTACTTTCCAAGTATCGAAAAATGCCATAGCTTTTAACGATAATTCTCTGTTTTTGTTTTTAGAGAATTTAGTAAAACCAATATTTCCACCTAATGAGAAGTAATCAAATTCGGCAGAAGCAGAAATTCCTGTACTAAAAATTTGTCTTTTTTCTTCGTTTTGAACAGTATAGTTAATTGACGGATAGACACGAACATCTTGATAAGAAGCGGAAGTGACAGTACTTGGATCAATTTTATCTGATGATGCAGAAGAATACGAGTCGACTCCTAATTCAAATCCGAAAGTTTGCTTGTTTAATTTTTTATTATAACGAGAAACTTTAATATCTAAAGTTGTGGCAACATCAGTTAATTTTTCTGTTCCAAGTCCGCCCGTTACGGCAGAATTGTTTCCATCTTGCGAATAATAACTTGATATAAAGTTGACTTCTTCAATTTTTAATTTTTGTTTTTTGTAAGCAGTGGTATCCGTTTGAGTTTCTTGTGCTTTTACTTGATTAGATAATATAAAAGCTAAGAATGCGGCCGTTATGATTCTTTTTTTCATTTCTTTAAACGTTTAATTACAACCACATCCACCACCGGTTTTTCCACCATTGGCACCGGAACTAGCTTCGCGATATAGCATAAATGTGTTTTCGAATTTTTCCGATTTTTTTGCGGCTAATTCCATATCAGAATCGTTTATTTTAGATTTCTGATATTCTTTTACTTCCGAACAACTTGCAAAAGTTATTAAAGTAATCAGTATTACTAATTTTTTACTCAATTTTTTCATTATTATATTTTGGATTTCGTGAATCTTCGATTTCATTTAGGTAATATTTATATTTTTTGAACTATATGTTTTATCGTAATCATCAATAATTATGCAGCCAATATTCGGAATTTGGTTGATAAAATTTAATCCAACTTCAATTCCCATAACGGTAACTGGTGTAGCTAATGCATCAGCAATTTCTGCGTTTTCTGCAATTATGGTTACACTTTTAATTCCTGAAATTGGGTATCCCGATTTTGGATCAATAGTGTGCGAATATTTTTTTCCGTCAATTAGTACAAATTTTTCGTAGTTTCCAGATGTTGCTACAGATGTATTTGTTATATTGAAAGTAGAAAATACACTTTCTTTTTTATTTGGATCCGCAATTCCTATGGTCCAAGGTGCCCCGTTCTCTTGAAATCCCCAAGCGGTTAAATCTCCAGCAGCATTAACAATTCCGCTTTCAATTCCATTTTCTTTTAATATTTTTTTAGCACATTCTGCGGCGTAACCTTTTCCAATTCCGCCAAATCCAATTCGCATTCCTTTATTTTTTAGAAATACGGTTTGGTCTTTTTCATTCAGAATGATATTTTCGTAATTGATTAATTCAACTGCTTTTTTTGCTAACTTTTTATCTGGTAAAGACGTCATGTTTAAATCGAAATTCCAGAATTTTTTATCCATACTTCCGTAACTAATATCAAAAGCACCTTGCGTCATTTTCGAAATCATTTGGCAACGAAAAATCAAATCAAAAACCTCTTTTGGAACAGCTACTGGTTGTATGCCTGCATTTTCATTAATTTGAAACGTAACGCTATCATTAGAAAATGTGGTGAGTAGTTTTTCAATTCTACTAATTTCAGCAATAGCTATATCAATATTGGTATTGGCGAAATTTTCATCATTGGCCAAAATAGAAATCTCAAACCGATTTCCCATCAATTTTAGATTCTTTTTGAAGCGCATTATTTTTTCAGTTTACCAATAAATTCTTCTACGGTTTCTTTAGGGAATTCTTCCCATTTTTTGATTACATTTCCTTCTGTATCTAGAAGAAGAATTAGTGGAAAAACACCTTTTGAGTTGTATTTGTCCGCTAAGGTTTCATTTTCTTTTTCAACTTCTTTTGCTAATTTGTTTTTAGAAAGACGTGGGAAATCAGCATTGTAAATTACTAAATTTTCTGTTGCAAAAGCTTGAAATTCTGGCGTGTTTACAATGAATTTTTTAAATTTTACACAAGGTGCACACCAGTCTGATCCAGAGAAATAAAGTAAAACATTTTTATTTTCTGCTTTAGCGGTTTCAACCGAACTAGTAAAAGTTTTTTGTTGTCCGAAAGTAATTGAAATAGCAAATAGAAAAGCTATTAATAGAATTTTTTTCATCAGTTTAATTTTATAAGATTCATTTTAATTTGGGGCATTCCATCAATATCAGCTGTAAGAGAAAGTTTTTGATTTTCAAATTTTTTAATTTTAATAATCATTTTATCTCCAATTTTTAAACCAATATCTGGCATTTTAATTTTTGTAACTGTAAGTCTAAAAGTACAATTATCAATATATTCTTTTTTTGATTCTATATAGCTTTCGCCATTATTATAATATTCTACGTGTTTATTTTTAGAAGTTTCTATGTGAACGCCTTTGTATGCTTCGTCTTCATATACAAATTTTCCATAAAAAATGTTTTCACAATCGCTGGTTGACTTGAATGAAGATAATAATACAAGTAAAAATATAGATAGATAACGTTTCATTTGCAAATTTAGTATAGTGTAAATGTAATAAATTTTTTTACACAAAATGTTACAAATGTTACATTGCTTTATTCGAAACTTTCAATTAAAAGTAAATTTCCTTCTTGATGTGTTATAGTTACGATACCGTCTTCGGCTACATGATTGCTACTTCCTGTTCTGAAACCTAATTCTAAGCTTTCATTTTGAAGTGGGTAAAACAAATTTTCAGTAGTAATTCCATTCACTTTTCCGAGAGGAATTAGCGAGATAATTGCATTTTTTGGATACCATTTTTTGAAAGTATTGGCAAGTAAAAATACTTTGGAATGGTCATCAAATAAAACAATTTTCAACTCATTTCGGTACGAGGCTAAAACGGATAAATTATTTAGAGTATGATCAGCGCGTTTACCAGTTGCCCAAACTACATTGACAGCTTTATGACCTTTTTCAATAAGGAAATCAAAGGCTTTTTCTAAGTCAGTTTTGTTTTGATCTGGAGTGTGGACAATTTCAATCGGATAATGATTTTCTTTGTAATAATGGGCATCGAAATTTCTATCAAAATCACCTAATAAAACATCGACTTTTATACCTATTTCAATAACTCTTTCAATTGCAGAATCTAAAACAATTACATAAGGCGACCATTCTAAAAGTTGCCCTAATAATTCGTTATTACATTCTAATCCGTTCGCAATTATTAATGCGGGTTCTTGATCGTCGCGAACTATATGGTGTGATGACATGTTTTTTAGTTTCTGGTTTTTGGTTTCAAGTTTTTTTAAGCTGGAAACTTTATACTGACTTCAAAGTTATTGTTTTTTATTGAATTTCAGAATTTGATTAAAAAAAACACAGATTTAAGAAATTATAAAAATTAATATAATTTCTTAAATCTGTGTTTAGAATAATGATTTTGTTATTGAACTGTATAATTTCTCACATCCACTTCCGATAATCTGAAATAGCCTAATGGATAATCTGAAACGTTGGTTTGATTGATGATATTTCCTTTGACTGTTGCTGGTGGTGTGCTGAAAGGTCCATTACTTAATCCGCCCGAGATTCCAATTAAAATATTCATATAATTATGGTAACGCTCTGAAATACCATGTAAGGTGAAATTGATATTTTGTCCTGCTGCTAAATCTTCATCAATAATTAGAGAAAACATTTCGTTTCCGTTGGTAAATTCGTCGTTAAAGACACCTAAAAGTGGAAAAGGTCTAAAAGGGACTTTATATTCTTCTAAATAATAATTTTCTTCTGAACCATTATCTTGAAAATTGAATTTCAACTCGATTTCATCTCCAGTAAAACCACCTAAATTTTGTTCAATTGTAGTGATAGTTGGTACAGGATATAATTTATCGGTTGACGTGTAAACTTGACCATTATAGCTTACCGAAAGCGTGTAATTTTCATTTAAAACGGGATTGAAATTAATGCATTTGTAATTTCCAGTAGTGCCATCTTCTATGAAATTATAAACAATAGCATTCGAATCGGTGATGGTTACGATGGCGCCATTTGCAGCTGGAACGGTAGCATTGAAATAATCGCCAGTTGTAGTTAAACGAATAACTTGTTCGTTTCCGGAAGTTCCTTTTTCCCATTTTATTGAAGCATCAATAACTAATTTTGGTTCACTTTTGTTTAAATCTACATCTACAACTTCTTCACAAGAAACAGTTATGATACTAAGAAATAAAAGGAAATATATAGCTAGTTTTTTCATTTTATTAAAATTTAAAATTATAAGTCACACTTGGTACTATTCCGAAAATAGATAGCTTTACGGCTTCGTTTAACCCAGTATCTTGATTTTGTCTGAAATTGATTGAGGCTGCATTTTTTCTTCCATATAGATTGTACACAGAGAAAACCCATTCGCCTTGCCATTTTCTTCCTTTATTTTTGGTAGGATTTAAAGTAGCAGAAACGTCAATACGATGATATGCAGGTAAATTATCTTGATTTCTATTTCCATAAACAGGAACATTAATACCTTGATATTGATATTGTGCAGTTGGAAAAGTAACAGGTTGTCCGGTTTGATAAGTAAAAATACTTCCAAAACTCCATTTTTGATTGAGTTTGTAACTTCCTGTAACATAAATATTGTGTGTTTTATCCCAACCTGTTTTGTACCATTCTCCGTTGTTTATTCCAGTTTCAATTGGTGTTCTTCCTTCTGTTAATTGTTCAGAACGAGAAAGTGTATAAGAAATCCAACCCGAAAGTTTTCCTACGTTTTTCTTCACCATGACTTCTAATCCGTAAGCACGAGTTTTTCCTGGAAGTAAAACTTGTTCGATAGCTTCATTCGCAATTAAATCGGCACCATCAATATAATCTAATCTGTTTTTTACAGTTTTGTAAAATGATTCTACTTCCAAAGTATAATCACCATTTTTAATATTCTTAAAATAACCCACAGCATACTGATCTAAAATTTGAGGCTTTAAAAAGTTATCACTAGGTGTCCAAATATCTAATGGAGTAGGTGATTGCGTATTTGATATTAGATGTAAATACTGACTCATTCTGTTGTAACTTGCTTTTACCGATTGTTTGTCATTAATAGTATAAGCGATGGCAACTCGTGGTTCCCAATTGTCAAAACTTGCAATGGTCTTGTTTTTACCATAATATTTGGTGTCAATTGGAGTGGCTTTTTCGTAAATACCTAAATCGGCATCGTAAGTCACGGCTTGATTATTGGCGTAAATATTTACAGTTTCTTCACCTAAACGATAAAACATACTGTAACGTAATCCGTAATTGATTGAAAATTTATCAGTTAGTTTTTGTTCGGCATCGATATAAAATGCTGGTTCGAAAGCATGTTTTTTGGCTAATTGACGTTCGTTAATTCCGGATTCCGAATCAATTGGTTCAATTCTTCCAGGGTTGAAATCGTAATAAATGGCATTCGCACCATAAAATAATTTGAAATTATCAGATAAATAATGTTTGAAATCGTATTTGAAATTATAGTTTTTGATTCCACTTTCCCAATTGAAACCAATGAAGTCTAGAGTTAATCCGTAATAATAATCGCTATAAATGAAGGAAGCATTAGAAAATAATTTGTCGTTAAATAAGTGATTCCAACGTAAATTTAAAACGGAGTTTCCGTAGGTGTTAATGAATTGTTTATTCAAACTAAATACATCTCTACCAAAATATCCAGATACAAATAAATTATTGTTTTTGTTTAGTTTGTAATTGATTTTGGTGTTTAAATCGTAAAAATAAGCTGTATTGTCATTGTCTGATAATTTTAAAAATAGATGTGCATAACTACTTCTTCCGGCAACTAAAAACGAACCTTTGTCTTTTACGATTGGACCTTCGGCTAAAATCCTACTCGAAATTAAACCAATTCCGCCAGTCATTCCGAATTTTTTACTATTTCCTTCTTTCTGATAAATGTCTAAAACAGATGCGACTCTTCCTCCAAATCGGGCAGGAATTCCGCCTTTGTATAATTTTAAATCTTTAATTGCATCGGCGTTAAAAACAGAGAAAAATCCAAATAAATGAGAAGAATTATATATCGTTGCTTCATCCAATAAAATTAAATTTTGATCGGCAGCACCACCTCGTACATTAAAACCAGATTGGCCTTCACCAGCATTGGTTACACCAGGTAAAGTTAAAATCGATTTTATTACATCTACTTCGCCTAAAATAGCTGGCATGGCTTTTATTTGTCCGATAGTTAACTTATTGACACTCATTTCTGGTTTATCAATTTGTAGTTTTTTCGAATTTCCAACAACCACAACTTGTTCAATTTCATTTGTTTTTTCAGTTAAAGTAAAATCTTTTTTAGTGTTAGAATCTAAAGTAATTGTTTCTGAAAATCCTGTGTAGCTTAGAGAATTAATTTGAACTATGTATTCGCCTTTTGGTAAAGAAATGGAATAAAATCCGTATTCATTGGTTAAGGTAGTTCGAGTAATGGTGTTGTTTTCAAATGAGATAGTTACCCCAATTAATGTTTCGTTAGATTTTTGGTCTTTTACAATTCCACTTAAAGTGACTTTATCTTGTGAAAAAGCGGAGGTGATAAACAGAGAAAATAGGAGTATAAGAAAATGTACTTTTTTCATTTTAAATTGTTTCATGATTTGACGCAAATTTCGCACAAATGTTACGAAACAGATGTTAAGTTGTAGTTAATAAAAAAGGCGATGCAAAATTAATTTACATCGCCTTGAAATATTTTAAAATGAAAAAATTACATTTTGTTTATAATTCCATTTAATGTTGCGCTTGGGCGCATGGCAGCGTTTAACAAGTCTTCATTTGGTTGATAATAACCACCGATTTCTTGTTTTTTACCTTGTGCTTCAATTAATTCTGCATCAATTTTAGCTTCGTTGGCAGTCATTTCTGAAGCAATTGGAGTAAAGAATGCTTTTAATTCAGCGTTTTTATCCTGAGCAGCCAAGGCTTGTGCCCAATATAAAGCAATGTAAAAGTGAGAACCTCTATTGTCTAATTGTCCAACTTTACGAGCTGGAGATTTGTCATTAGCTAAGAATTTTTCTGTAGCTTGATCTAAAGTTTCAGATAATACTAAGGCTTTTTCATTATTTAAAGTTTGACCTAAATGTTCTAAAGAAACTCCTAAAGCTAAAATTTCACCTAATGAATCCCAACGTAAATAGCCTTCTTCAATAAATTGATCTACGTGTTTTGGAGCCGATCCACCAGCGCCTGTTTCAAACAATCCGCCGCCATTCATTAATGGTACAATTGAAAGCATTTTTGCTGAAGTTCCTAATTCTAAAATCGGGAATAAATCCGTTAAGTAGTCACGTAAAACATTTCCTGAAACTGAAATGGTGTCTTTTCCTTCTCTGATTCTTTTTAACGTTTCTGTCATGGCATCTTTCACATCTAAAATTCTGATGTCTAAGCCAGTTGTATCGTAATTTTTTAAGTATTTTTCAACTTTTTTGATGATTTCTCTATCGTGTGCTCTGTCTTTATCTAACCAGAAAATAGCTGGAGTATCTGATAATCTCGCTCTGTTTACCGCTAATTTTACCCAATCTTGAATTGGAGCGTCTTTAGTTTGACACATTCTGAAAATATCACCAGCTTCTACTTTTTGAGAAAGTAAAGTGGCTCCGTTTTCATTTTCTACTTTTACAGTTCCAGCAGCTGATAATTGAAAAGTTTTGTCGTGTGAACCATATTCTTCTGCTTTTTGAGCCATTAATCCAACATTTGGTACAGAACCCATTGTTTTTGGATCTAATGCGCCATGTTTTTTCATGTCGTCAATAACAGCAGCATAAAAACCTGCATACGAACGATCTGGAATAATAGTAATGGTATCTTCTTCTTTTCCTTCTTTGTTCCACATTTTTCCACCACTTCTTGCTAAAGCAGCCATAGAAGCATCTACGATAATGTCTGATGAAACGTGAAAATTAGTGATTCCTTTATCCGAATTAACCATTGCTACTTTTGGTCCGTTAGCTAATGCAGTTGCAAGGTCTTGTTTGATGGCTTCTTCTTCTGGAATTCCAGCAATTTTGTTGTATAAATCTTGTAAACCATTATTTGGATGAATGTCTAATGATTTGAATAAGTTAGCGTATTTAGTGTAAACGTCTTCGAAATAAGTTTCAACAATTGCTCCAAAAATAATTGGATCAGAAATTTTCATCATGGTTGCTTTCAAATGTGCAGAAAGCATCACATTATTTTCTTTTGCGTAAGCAATTGTTTTTTTTGTGAATTCTTTTAAAGCTCTTAAATTCATTACAGAACTATCAATAACTTCTCCTGCTTTTAAATTGGCGAAATCTTTTAGAATAGTAGTTGTTCCGTCATTTGCTTCAAAAACAATTCTGAATTTCGAATCATTTTCTATCGTAGTTGAAGTTTCCGTTCCATAAAAATCACCTTCATTCATGTGAGCCACTTCTGTTTTAGAATCGGCACTCCATGTTCCCATTGAATGTGGGTTTTGTTTAGCGTAATTTTTTACAGCTTTTGGTGCACGTCTATCAGAATTTCCTTCACGTAAAACTGGATTTACAGCTGAACCTAAAACTTTAGCATATTTCGCTTTAATTTCTTTTTCGGTATCGTTTTGTGGATCTTCTGGGAAGTTTGGAATCGCATAACCATGTGCTTGTAATTCTGTAATGGCATCTTTTAATTGAGGAATTGAAGCGGAAACGTTTGGTAATTTAATGATGTTTGCTTCTGGTGTGGTTGCCATTTGTCCTAATTCGGCTAAACTGTCGGCTACTTTTTGATCGTCTTTTAAATATTCTGGGAAGTTAGATAAAATTCTTCCTGCTAATGAAATATCTCTAGTTTCTACTTCGATATTTGCTGTTTTTGTAAAAGCTTTAATTATTGGTAAAAACGAGTGAGTGGCCAACATAGGAGCTTCATCCGTAATGGTATAAAAAATTTTTGACATGATATATGTAGTTTGTTTGTTTCTAAAAATTTAGGTTAGCAAATATAAGGAATTCGTACACTAAATGAATGACTAATGTGCAATTATCTATACATTTTCGAATTTGATAATTTAAGTTCGAAAAAATAAATATTTGATAATTTTGTGATTAGAAAAATAAGGAAATAAAAAAATCCCGACAAAATCGGGATTTTTTATAAGTACAAATAAAAAGATTAACCTCTTCTTTCTTTGATTTTTGCTTTTTTACCAGTAAGTTCTCTAAAGTAGTAAATTCTAGCTCTACGTACTTTACCTTTTTGGTTCATTTCAATTTTTTGTAAAGCTGGCATGTTAATTGGGAAGATACGCTCTACACCAATTGCTCCAGACATTTTACGAATTGTAAACGTTTCAGTAGAAGAAGTTCCTCTTTTTTGAATTACAACTCCTTTAAAAAACTGAGTTCTTGTTTTTTCACCCTCTTTAATTTCGTAGTACACAGTAATAGTGTCTCCAGCGCTAAAGTTAGGAAAGTCTTTTTTTGATACCATTTCGTTTTGAACGAAATCCATTAAATTTGACATAATAATATGTATAAATCATTAATTTTAAGCAACATACACGTCTTTCGCCAGAGGTTGGTTAAAGTGGATGCAAAAGTAATACTATTTTTTATTTCTGCAAAACAAATCTTATTTTAAATGCGTTGAAGCGTTAATTTTATTGTAAAGTTGTAAAAACTTCCATCTTGCATCTTCTAACTTCTAATCTTTTAAATTATATTTGCCACTTAAAATTACCTCATGAAGTTTGATTTATTAAAAACAGATGCTCAAAGCCAAGCCAGAGCAGGACTTATTACTACTGATCACGGTGTTATTGAAACACCAATTTTTATGCCTGTTGGTACGGTTGCTTCTGTAAAAGGAGTACACCAACGCGAATTAAAAAACGATATTAATCCAGATATTATTTTAGGAAATACCTATCATTTATATTTAAGACCGAAATTAGATGTTTTAGAAAAAGCAGGTGGTTTGCATAAATTTATGAATTGGGATCGAAATATTTTAACCGATTCTGGTGGTTACCAAGTATATTCTTTATCAGGAAGAAGAAAAATTAAAGAAGAAGGTGTTAAGTTTAAATCGCACTTAGATGGAGCATATCACTTTTTTTCTCCAGAAAATGTAATGGAAACACAACGTACTATTGGTGCGGATATTATTATGGCTTTTGACGAATGTACGCCTTATCCTTGTGATTACAGATATGCGCAACGTTCCATGCATATGACACACAGATGGTTAGACAGATGTATCAATCATTTAGAAACTTTACCTTTTAAATACGGATATTCTCAAGCTTTTTTCCCAATTGTTCAAGGAAGTACCTATAAAGATTTACGTCAACAATCAGCCGAATTTATTGCTAGCAGAAACCAAGTTGGAAATGCAATTGGTGGACTTTCAGTAGGAGAACCAGCTGAAGAAATGTATGCGATGACGGAAGTGGTTACGGCCATTTTGCCAAAAGATAAACCTCGTTATTTGATGGGTGTGGGTACGCCGGCCAATATTCTAGAAAATATCGCATTAGGAATTGATATGTTCGATTGTGTCATGCCAACTCGAAATGCCAGAAACGGAATGTTGTTTACATCAGAAGGTTTTATCAATATCAAAAATAAAAAGTGGGAAGAAGATTTTTCTCCTATTGATGCTATGGGTCATACTTATGTTGATTCTGAATATTCAAAAGCGTATTTACGTCACTTATTTATTGCTAACGAATTTTTAGGAAAACAAATTGCTACGATTCATAATCTTGGATTTTATATGTGGTTGGTTCGCGAAGCAAGAAGACAAATTTTAGCTGGGACTTTCAGAGAATGGAAAGAAGTTATGGTTAAAAAAGTAGCTACGAGATTGTAAGATTTTAGTTTAAGAGTTTATAGGTTTAAACGTTTAAAAGGGATTGCAAATAAACAATTAAACATCAATAATACAAATATGAAAAAAATAGATTGGTACATATTTAAAAGATACTTAATCACATTTACAGCGATGTTGTTTATGTTTATTCCTATTGGAATTATTATTGACGTGTCGGAAAAAATCAATCGTATGATTGAAAATAAAGTCGCTTTTAAAGATGTTTTAGTGTACTATTACGGATTTACCATCTATTTTGCCAATTTATTATTTCCAATTTTTCTGTTTTTGTCTATTATTTGGTTTACTTCTAAATTGGCTAATAACAGTGAAATTATCGCGATTTTAAGTTCTGGAATTTCCTTCACAAGGTTTTTGAGACCTTATCTTATTGGGGCAACTTTGGTATCTTTTGTAACTTTATTAATGGGTTTCTTTATCTTGCCTGATGCCAGTGAAAAATATTGGGATTTTAGGTATACGTATCTTAAAAAAAATGTAGAAACAAGGCAAACTTCTGATATTTTCAGACAAGTGAATCCAAACGAATACATGTATGTAAGTAGTTATAATGTATTGTCTAAAACGGGATTTGATTTTATCTACGAAAAATTCAATGATAATAAATTAGAATATAAACTATACGCTAATCGTGTAAAATATAACGAAAAAACTAAAGATTATTCTTTATTTAATTATGTAAAAAGAACAGTTGGAAAAAATGGTGATGTTATTGAAAAAAAAGAAAAACTAACCAGGAAATTCGAATTTGAACCCGATGATTTAACTCCAGTAGTTTATGTGGCGGAAACCATGAATATTTTTGATTTGGTTAAATTTATTGATAAGGAAAGAGCTAAAGGAAGTTCAAATTTAGATGTGTATTTGGTAGTTTTATATAAGAAATTCAGTATTCCAGCTTCTGCATTTATCTTAACGATTATTGCAGTTGCGGTTTCTGCAATGAAACGTAGAGGTGGAATGGGGGTGAATTTAGCTATTGGTATTTTAGTAGCATTTTCATTTGTGTTTTTCGATAAAATTTTCGGTACATTAGCGGAAAAATCAAGTATTCCTCCAATTGTAGCCGTATGGTTCCCTAATATTGTTTTCGGAATTTTAGCTTTTTATTTATTAAGAAATGCCAGACGTTAACTTAAAACACAACTTACATCTTCATTTAATTGTATTCATTTGGGGGTTTACAGCCGTTTTAGGAAAGCTAATTTCATTAGATGCTTTACCTTTAGTTTGGTGGCGTATGTCATTAGCGGTTTTGATTATTTTAGGCTACATTTTCTACAAAAAAACGAGTTTCAAATTATCGAAAAAAGATATTGTTCTGCTCTTAATTTCGGGTTTGATTATTGCGCTTCATTGGATAACCTTTTTTAAAGCTATTAAGGTTTCTAATATATCGATAACCTTAGCGTGCTTGTCCACTGGTGCATTTTTTACTTCCATTTTAGAACCTATTTTTTACAATCGAAAAATGGTTTGGTATGAAATTGTTTTCGGATTAGTAGTGCTAATTGGTTTGTATTTCGTAATCGAATCCTCAGAGCCTAATTTTATTCAAAAAAGTTTAACTAGTGATATGTCAGGTACGATGCAAGGTGTACTTTTAGCCTTGACTTCGGCATTTTTATCTGCAAGTTTTTCAATCATAAACGGAAAATTTGCCCAAAGAATTGATGCTACAATTGTTTCATTTTACGAATTGTTTGGTGGTGTACTTTTTTTAAGTGCCTTTTTATTATTTACCGGACAATTTACAAGTGAATTTTTCACTATAACTGCTTCAGATTTAATGTGGTTATTTATCTTGGCTTCCATTTGTACGGCTTACGCATTTATCGCATCGGTACAAGTAATGAAGTATATTTCACCATATACAGTTATGTTAACCATTAATTTAGAACCTGTTTACGGAATTGCTTTAGCGGTATTAATCTTTGAGAAAAACGAACAAATGAGTTTCTCTTTTTATATTGGTGCAGCAATTATTCTTATTACAGTGATTTTGAATGGATTAATACGGAATAACAAAAAAAATAATTAGATAACGGTTCAAATATTATTCAAATAATTTTTAAATAGTATCTTTGTAATTACAAACAAATTAAACAAAACTAACTTTTATGGAATATTTAGATTTTGAATTGCCAATAAAAGAGCTGGAAGATCAAATGGAGAAATGTGTTGTTTTAGGGCAAGAATCCGATGTTGATGTTTCTGCAACTTGTAAACAACTAGAAGAAAAATTAGAGCAAACTAAAAAAGATATTTATAAGAATCTTACAGCTTGGCAAAGAGTTCAAATGTCTCGTCATCCAAACAGACCTTATACTTTAGAATATATTACTAACTTAACAGATGGTACTTTTTTGGAGTTATTTGGCGACAGAAGTTTCAAAGATGACAAAGCAATGGTTGGTGGTTTAGGTAGAATAAACGGTCAGTCGTATATGATTATCGGACAACAAAAAGGGATCAATACTAAAATGCGTCAATTGCGTAATTTTGGTATGGCCAATCCTGAAGGTTATCGTAAAGCCTTACGTTTAATGAAAATGGCAGAGAAATTTAACATTCCTGTTTTAACATTAATTGACACTCCAGGTGCTTACCCAGGTTTAGAAGCAGAAGAACGCGGACAAGGTGAAGCCATTGCAAGAAATATTTTCGAAATGGCTCGTTTAAAAACACCAATCATTTCAATTATAATTGGTGAAGGTGCTTCCGGTGGTGCATTAGGAATTGGAGTAGGTGATAGAGTATTTATGTTAGAAAACACTTGGTATTCTGTAATTTCTCCAGAATCTTGTTCTTCTATTTTATGGAGAAGTTGGGAATTTAAAGAACAAGCTGCAGAAGCTTTAAAATTAACTGCTATCGACATGAAAAAGCAAAAGTTAATTGATGATATTATTCCAGAACCATTAGGTGGTGTGCATCGTGATAAAGAAACGATGTTCAAAACAGTTGAAAAATATATTACTAAATCATATAAAGAATTAAAAGACTTATCAACAAAAGATTTAGTAGCGCAAAGAATGGATAAATACGCTAATATGGGCGAGTTTTCTGAAAAATAAATAAAATATTTCCGAAAAATCCGTCTTTTCAATTCTATTGATTAGACGGATTTTTTTTGACATGTTAACAAATAGTAGTAACTTGTTAACAGTGTTTCACTAACAAGTTAAATTTATTTTCTCTACTAATTACATTACATTCGCAGTATGGAAAAATCGTTAAATATAAACCCTGTTCGAGTAGATAAAACTACAATCATTAATTTAGAAAAAGGAAAGTTACCTCCACAAGCTGTTGATATTGAAGAAGCAGTTTTAGGAGCTATGTTAATTGATATTAAAGCACCTGGCGAAGTAATTGATTTACTAAATCCAGATGTGTTTTACAAAGAAGCACATAAATATATTTACGAAGCCATCAATCAATTATTCCATAGCACACCACCGCAACCTATCGATTTATTAACCGTTTCCGCACAATTAAAAAGAAATGGAAAATTAGAATTAGCGGGTAGCGATTTTTATCTGATTCAACTTACTCAAAAAATTGCCTCTTCGGCACATATTGTTTTCCATGCCCGAATTATTCTTCAAAAATTTATTCAAAGAAGTTTAATTTCTATTTCTAGTAAATTAATTGAAGATTGTTACGATGAAGGAATGGACGTTTTCGATTTGTTAGACACAGCGGAAACCAATTTATATGAAATCACACAAGGAAATCTTAAAAAAGGATACGAAACCGCTCAGAGTTTAGTAAACCAAGCCAAACAACGTATTGAAGAAATTTCAAACAAAGAAGGTTTATCAGGAATTCCAACAGGATTTAGAAAATTAGACGATTTAACATCAGGTTGGCAACCTTCAGATTTAATTATTATTGCGGCTCGTCCAGGTATGGGTAAAACTGCTTTTGTCTTGTCAATGGCAAGAAATATTGCAGTTGCCAATAACGAACCAGTAGCTTTGTTTTCACTTGAGATGTCTTCTGTACAGTTAATTACACGTTTGATTTCTAGTGAAACGGGTTTGACTTCAGAAAAACTTCGTAAAGGTGATTTAGAACCTCATGAATGGGAACAATTAAACGTTAAAGTTAAAGATTTAGAAAAAGCCCCTTTGTATATTGACGATACACCTTCATTATCTATTTTCGATTTACGTGCCAAAGCGCGTCGTTTGGTTTCGCAACACGGAATTAAACTAATCGTAATCGATTATTTGCAGTTAATGTCGGCTGGAACTTCTGGAAAAGGTGGTGGAAACCGAGAGCAAGAAATTTCGATGATTTCTCGAAGTTTAAAAGCGTTAGCGAAAGAGTTAAGTGTTCCAGTTATTGCACTTTCTCAGTTATCACGTGCGGTAGAAACTCGTGGTTCTAGTAAAAGACCATTACTTTCAGATTTACGTGAATCTGGAGCAATTGAACAAGATGCCGATATAGTATCTTTTATTTATCGTCCAGAATATTATAAAATTGATAATTGGGACGACGAAGAAGCGGCTCCAACAACTAATCAAGCAGAATTTATTGTAGCTAAACACAGAAATGGTAGTTTGGATAATATTCGTTTAAAATTCTTAGGACAATTTGGTAAGTTTGACAATTTAGATGAATTCGGAATGTCTTACGACGATTCATTTACTTCAAAAATGAACTTAGATTCCCAGATGAATCCATTTGCAACGCCTAATTTACCATCGCCTAACGATGCATTTGGAAGTAGTATGAATAGTAACTTTGACGAAAATAGCGACGTTCCGTTTTAATTGTATTTTTTGTTAATTTTTATGTTTTTCTAATTCTTTTTTATTTTTTGTATTAGTTTTTTTATTAATTTTAGAAAATTAACTATAAAAAATAAGTTACTATGCCGAATTACATTATCCCCCTAACCGATGCAGAAGCATGGGCAAAATCTTGGCAAAACAGTCCGCCAAAACCATTAGCAAAAGCTCACTTAATTCCTTTGGTTGTTTTAGAAGAATTACTTGCTATTCCTGAAGTAGCAAATGTTAGAGCCTATATGGGCGTTGATTCATCTGGTCAACAAAAATTAATGTTCGTTGGCGTCAATGGTAATGGTGATGATATGACGGATACCGTTTTTTCAGGAACCGTTCCTTGCCCAAATTGTTGTGATACTAGTAGTCCTCTTTATAATCCATAAAATTGAAAGTTAAATATTATTTTTATTTATTAACTTTTACTGTAGCAGTATTATATCTTATAGGTTTTAGAAATAAAAGTAAAACCTATAAGATTTTCTCGTTATTTCTCATTGGTGATGTTGTTTTGAATTTTATAAGTGATGAATTGTATAAATGGTTCAGAATTTATAATCATTTTTTTATTAACATTATTTTCCTCTTTCAATTTGGCTTTTTAAGTTTATTTTATTCTTATTCTTTTGATAATAAAAAGTGGCGAAATGTTGTTGAAGTGCTATTGATAATTGTTTCTAGTTATCTAATAATTAAGTATTCAATATTTTCGGATACATTTTTTGTTTTACATTATCAAGATATTTATCTAACCATATTTCCAATTATTGTTTATGGAGTTGTGTATTTATATAATGAATATGATAAACCTCAGGAATTGTATTATGCAAACTTGGGAATTTTAATACATTTTATAATGAACTTTTTTTGTTACATTTCTTGGCCTTTGCAAAGTATATCGATAAAAGAAAATTATTTGGAGGAGTTTAATACTTTTGTTGTTTATCAATTAAGAACTTTTTCACAAATAATAAGTGTTATTTATGCTATGATTTTACTTTACCAACTAAAAATATTAAAATCTAAATAAATATGGAAGTCACTCATATTGCTGTCGAACAAATTATAAAAGCTTTCCTATTTATATTATTTGCTTTTTTTAGTGTTTTTTTAGCTTTAATTTTATTTTTTTACTTCTCTAGAAAAAAAATTATAAAAATTGAAGTAGAAAAAAAGAACCAAGAAATTAATTACCAAAAGGAAATTTTACAATCTGTCATTCAAACTCAAGAAGAAGAACGTATGCGAATTGCTCAAGATTTGCACGATGATATTAGTTCTAAATTAAATATCGTTTCATTAAATACTCATTTGTTAAAAACACCCAATTTGTCTGAGTTTGAATATGCTGAAATTACAGATAATATTGTGAGTTTAACGAAGAAAGCATTAGAAAATTCAAGAAGAATTGCGCACGATTTATTACCACCAGTTTTTGAAAAATTTGGTTTACATGCTGCGGTTGAAGAATTAGTTTTAGAATTTTCAACAGCAAAAAATGTACAAATAATTTACGAAAATGAACTAGACTTCAGTGCTTTAGATGTTAATAAACAATTGCATATTTTTAGAATCTTACAAGAACTATTAAATAATTCTATTCGTCATGGAAAAGCAGCAAATATTTCTATTACTTTTGTAGGTAAAAATAAACAAAGCACCTGTGTTTATTCAGATGATGGCGTTGGTTTTGATACAAGTGTAGGGAATCAAAAGCGAGGAATCGGAATGCAAAATATAGAAAGTAGAATCAATTTTTTAGGTGGAACTATAAATGTTCAATCGGAAATAAATAATGGTGTTCAAATTGAATTTAATTTTTAAAAAATGAATACTAAAATTAATATAGTTTTGGCAGATGATGAGGTGCTTTTTAGAAAAGGTATTTCTTTCTTATTGCAACGTGAACCTAATTTTAATATCGTTTTTGAAGCCAATGACGGTCAAGAATTAGTTGATTATTTACGGTCTACAGATGTTTTACCTGATATTGTTATCACCGATTTGAAAATGCCCAATTTAAATGGCGTGGAAACCACGAAAATATTACATACAGAATTTCCTGGACTTAAAATTATTGCTTTAACTAGTTATAATACGCCTTCGTTTATTTCCAATATGATTCAGGTTGGAGCAGTTTCTTATATTGTAAAGAATGCTTCTCCAGAAGAAGTTGTGTTAACCATAAATGAAGTATCAAATAAAGGTTTTTATTATAATGAAGAAGTAATGAAAGTAATTTATAAAGATATCATTTCCGGAAAACAAGCTGTAAAAAGTGACTTGGATAGTATGCAACTTACTTCAAGAGAAGTAGAAATCTTAAAATTAATTTGTAAGCAATACAATGCAGTAGAAATTGCGGAAACACTAAGTATTAGTCCAAGAACGGCAGAAGGACATAGGAATAATTTGCTGTTAAAAACCCAAACAAAAAATATTGCAGGACTTGTAGTCTATGCAATTCAAAATAATATTATTACTTTAAATGAAATAGATTTGTAGTTTTTTTTGAATTCAGTTCGAACAATTTATATGATGTAAAGACTGTTGAATATATGTTGAATAATCAGGTTTCCTAAGGACTAGGAGAAAGAAAATCATTCGAACTGAATTCAAAAAAAATCTATTAATTTATAAATAAAAATTTAGCTACTAAAACAGCATAAATACAAATCGTAATTCCAAGTAAAACCAATCCAATTAGCCTTAAGGTATTGTTGTCTTTCTTCTCAAACATTGGGTAAATATTCATATCATTAATTTTTTACTAAATTATACTCTTTAAACTATATATTTTAGAGTAGAATTACCTGTTTTTTCAACTAGGTAGAATTACCTGGTTTTGTATAAGTAGAATTACCTATATTTTAACATCTAGTTATTTCATCTTTTCCTTATCTTTGGTTTGTTATTAGTAAATCAACGAATTAGAACTATTTAATGAATTCAAAATTTAAGTTTTTTGCACTAGCAATTTGCATGGTTTTCTTTTCCTTTAAGGTAAGCGCTTCTTCTATATTAGTTCCAATGGACAATGAAGGGCAACAAAATCATTTAAAAGCATACGGAATTACGTATTGGGCTTTGGCTAAAAGTTATAAAGTAAACTGGTTGTTAAATTATCGTGGTGGTTCTTTTTTATTACCCGATGGAGAAGATATTAGAAAAGAATGTCAAATTCGTGGTGTTTCTTTTGAAGTGTTAACAGATGGCGCAACAGCCGCAATTTTAGAAGAAATAAGTAGTCCGTCTCAGAATATGGAAACGGTAGTTTTAGAAAAAGCACCAAAAATTGCCGTTTATACACCAAAAGGGAAACAACCTTGGGACGATGCGGTTACTATGGTTTTAACTTATGCCGAAATTCCATATACAGAAATCTATGACGAAGAAGTATTGTCTGATCAATTGGTATTGTACGAATGGTTGCACTTACATCATGAAGATTTTACGGGTCAATACGGAAAGTTTTTCGGAAATTATCGAAATACACCTTGGTATATTCAGCAAAAATTAGAAGCGGAAGCATTGGCTAAAAAGTTAGGTTTCAATAAAGTTTCGGAAGAAAAACTTGCAGTAGCTACCAAAATAAGAGATTATGTTATTGGTGGTGGATTTATGTTTGCCATGTGTTCCGCTACGGATAGTTTTGATATTGCGCTTTCTGCGGAGAATACAGATATCTGTGAACCAATGTTTGATGGTGATGCCAGCGAACCCAATTATCAAGCAAAAATTGATTATACTAACACGTTTGCTTTTAAAGATTATATTTTGGAAAAGCAACCTATGAAATATGAATTTTCAGATATTGATACTACTGAAGAACATGGTAAAGGCAGCTTTTCTATGGAAGTAGATTATTTTACTTTAATGGATTTTTCTGCAAAATGGGATCCAATTCCAACTATGCTATGCCAAAACCATACACAAATTGTGAAAGGTTTTATGGGACAAACTACAGCTTTTGCAGCAGAGAAAATAAAGTCGAACGTGTTAGTCATGGGCGAATGTAAAATAAATGGGGAAGCTCGTTACATTCACGGTCAAAAGGGAAAAGGAATGTTTACTTACTATGGTGGGCATGACCCGGAAGATTACCAGCACCGAGTAGGAGATGCACCAACAGTTTTGGATTTGCATCCTAATTCACCAGGTTATCGTTTGATTTTAAATAACGTTCTGTTTCCAGCGGCTAGAAAGAAAAAACTAAAAACATAAGTAATAAAAAATCCCAAATTCCTATTGAATTTGGGATTTTTGTTTTTGAAAGAATTCGATTTTTAGAATCCACCTAATTCTTGTTGTAATTCTTCTTGAGTTACTTTTTTATATCCTTCAGGAACTGTAAAACACGTTGCAGAAGGCTCTTTGTCAAATGCAGTCGCAATCATAATTACTTTTCCTCTTTCACTGTTAACTTCAATTTCTAAAGGGAAACCAGTTAATTTAAATTTATCATCTGCTTTTGATTGTACAGCAATTGCTTCAGTTACATAAAAGTTGCTAATAGTACCACCAGCCATTTTAACAACTGCCTTGTAACATTTATATCCTAAAATTTCTTTAGTGTCTTTTTTATCATAAGTAATAGATTCTGCATCTTTTAAAGATCCAATATCAGCATTTCCAAATCCTTCAGATTCTCCAGTTACTTCATATTTTTTACCCATCATATCCATTAACATTCGGGTATCCTTTGCATTGTTTTTATCTAATGTAATCGTTTTTACAGAAATCATTCCGCCCATCATATCCATTTGAGTAGCTGATGATTTTTCATTAAAAGAAATTTTAATAGTGTTCGATCCCATTGCTGCCATTTCCTCGTTATCTGGCATAGTCATGTCGTAAGTTACAGCACCAGACTTAGTTTGAGCATAAAATTGAGTTGAGAAAATTGCGAATGCAACTAAGGCAATTTGTTTTAAGTTTTTCATGGTTTTTGGTTTAATTTTAAGAATTAGTCTACTATTTAAATAAAAAGTTACAAATAATTTTTATTTTTTGTGAAGTAGTTTTTTTATATCGTATAAAAATATAAAAAATTTTGTTAAATTTACATAAGAAGTAATTTGTTTAATAATATTTTTCAACATGCGTTTAGCGGTAGTTTGTTTTTTTATAGTGAATTTAATCTTCGCGCAAAAGGATGTTTTTGTTGTTGCCCGAAATGGTTCTGTAGAAGAAATGAAATTCCTTTACGAGAAAAATGCAAATTGTGTGAATGCCGTTGATAAAAATGGATTTTCGCCATTAATTTTGGCTTCTTATCGAGGAAATTTTGAGGTAGCTAAATATTTAATTACCCTTGTTGAAGATATCAATTATCAATCTCCTGAAGGAACTGCTTTAATGGCAACAGTAATGAGTGGTAATTTGGAATTGATTCATTTGTTAATTGATCAAAAAGCAAATTTAGATGCCACAAATAACGCAGGTGTAACGGCATTGATGTTAGCTGTTCAATTTAAAAATCTTGAAATTATCAAGTTGTTATTACAACATAATGCCAACAAGTTATTAAAAGATGATGAAGGTAAAACAGCTTTTGAGTATGCTGTAAATACTAATAATGATACAATCATTCAACTCTTAAAAAAATAAAATAAATATTTATGAAAAAGAAAATTACTTTATTATTAATTTTTGCTGTAGCATTTTTACATGCGCAACAAAAAACTACTGGTCAACTGAATTTTGTACCTGGTTTATCTGCTGAATTAAATTTAAATGATGCCACTTCAATTGCAACCTTAGTTATTTCAGGACCATCAGATAGTTGGTTTGGTTTTAAATTAGGAAGTTTTACCACAGCAATGTCTGCAGGTGTGGATGGTGTGTATTTTAACGGGACTGGTTTAACCGACGGGAATGGAGGAACATTAACTGCTGATGCTACACAAAATTGGACGTTAGTTTCAAATGATGTAGTTGGTTCGACTCGAACAATTACCGCAACAAGACCTTTTAATACAGGTGACGCCAATGATTTTACAATTAATTTCGCAAATACCGATATTGATGTAGCTGCTGCACATGGTGATAACCCAAACGATTTTACGATTGCTTATCATGGTGTGAATAAAACAAAGTTTCTAGATACTCCGTTGAATGTTTTAGGACTGGAAGATTTTTCTTTAAAAGCTTCTACTTTATATCCGAATCCTAGTACTGGGAATTTTACGATTGCAACAAAAACATATTTAAATTCTGTTACTGTTTACAACATTAATGGAACTTTAATTAAAACATTTGAAGTTGATGATACTTCAGAAAATGTTTTATTTAATATTACAGGACTTCCAGTTGGAGTTTACTTATTAGAACTAAAAAACGAAACAGAAAAAACTTGGAAAAAAGTTATTATCGAATAATAATCAAAAAAATAGTAATTTTACAAAGTCCCTTAATTTTGGGACTTTTTTAATATATGGCATTACTTAAAAAAATAAATAAAAAAGCAAAAGCTGAGAATAATACGGGATTTGGAACTAATTCTCAAAATTATGGTGGCCGTTTTATAAATAAAAACGGAAATGCGAACATTCAGAAAGTTGGTATTGGGTTTTTAGATAGCATCAGTTGGTATCATACTATGTTGAAAATTCCACGTTGGAAATTCTTTTTTATAATCATACTTTTTTACTTCATTGTCAATTTGTTTTTTGCATCCATTTATTTGTTAGTTGGTGTTGAAAATTTACGAGGTGTTGATTCTATTAGCAGAATGGATAAATTCGGTGAAGCTTTTTTCTTCAGTATTCAAACCTTTACTACTGTGGGATATGGACATATTAGTCCTTCTGGGTTTTTTGCTAGTTTTGTGGCAGCTGTTGAAGCTCTTTCAGGTTTGTTAAGTTTTGCTATTGCTACGGGTTTGTTTTACGGAAGGTTTAGTAAACCTAATGCCTACATACAGTTTTCAGAAAATGCATTGATTGCTCCATATAAAGATGGTAAAGGATTAATGTTAAGAATGGCACCACATAAAAATACCAACTTATCTGAAGCAGAAGCTTCTATTACTGTTGGAATTATGGTGGAAGAAAATGGAGTTTCTTTAAATAAGTTTTATAGTTTGCCTTTAGAAATGACAAAAATTAATTCGTTAACTTTAAGTTGGACATTAGTGCACCCAATTGATGAAGAAAGTCCATTGTATCATTTAAACGCTTCAGATTATCAACGAACAATTGGAGAATTTTTAGTTTATGTGAAAGCTTTTGATGATATGTATAGCGCAACTGTTGTAAAACGAACTTCTTATACTTTTAATGAAATTGTTTATGGTGCGAAATTTTTGCCTATGTATGACAAAAACGAATCCAATACCAAAACGATTTTGCATTTAGATTATTTGAACAAATTTGTGAAGGTTGATTTATAAAAAAAAAAGGCTATCTCATCAGATAGCCTTCTTAATTTTATATGTTTAGTATTACTTTTTGATGAAATTCTCAGCGAATTTTTTTCCTTCTTTTGTGTCAATACTTAAAATATAAAGACCTTGACTTAAACTTGAAACATCAATTTTTGTGAAATTAGAATTTGTAGTTTTAACGATTCTTCCGTTAGTGTCAATTATATTTATTGAAGAAATATTAATGTTTTCTAAATTTGAAATTGTTAAGTAATCTGAAGTTGGATTCGGATAAATTTTAATTTCTTTACCATTAAAAGAAGCCGCGCTTAAAGGGAAACTTCCTTCAATAACATTTACAGTTTGATTAGAAGTCGGATTTGTAATTACATCTACGGTTCCAGAAGGCCAAATCACTTTTATTTCTGTAATAGCTGTTTCTGTTCCAATTCCAAAATGAGTATTTAAAGTGCTCATATATTCAAAACCTTCCCCACTTCTTACATCTCTAATTTGTTTTCCCCAAGCTCCATAAATTTCTACACGAGCGCCAATTCCGTTTCTATTACTTTGAATACCTTGTAAAGTTACTTTTACCCAATTGTTTCCATTTGGAACAGCAGTATGTACTAAACTTCCATCTACAATATCTAAGAAACCATCATTATTTATATCGCCAATTGCACCTAGAAAAAAGTTAGTTGGATAATTAGCAGGAGAAAAAATATTGTTACCTTGATTGAACATAATTTTATTACCTCCGCCCATAATATCAATAAATCCGTTATTGTCAAAATCATAAGCGATATAATCTCTATTTATTGTAGCATTTGTATCCCAACCAGAACCAGGTGTTATGTTGGTAAAAGCTTCTTCAACACTGTTAGATGTATCTAAATTATTTTTAAAAAGTCTATGATTTAATCCACCGTTCGAACCAATTAAAATATCCATATCACCATCGTTATCAAAATCGGCAACAGCAGAAGACCATGATTGAACTGGAGTTGAGTTAATTTGAGC
>JACCEA011946248.1_pt1 | contig 48139 bp, 39 predicted proteins | sample 7449851 | NCBI WGS metagenome assembly JACCEA01 (sample SAMN15323453, study PRJNA562643) | freshwater metagenome | isolation source: river surface water | place: USA:Blue River Watershed | collected 2017-08-18 | reverse complement strand
GAACCAGTGTTACGTTTACCACCAGCTACAGTATTCCGGACCATTTTTTTAGACGCGGCGCAACCGTTTCCGTACAGTCAGAAGATCAGGAATGGCGTGGCCGAATCGTTGAAATGAGCGATCGCAGTATAACAATTTACAGCGCTGAGAATCCAGAATTAGATTGGTATTCCACAGATCTCAAGATCAATAAGATCTCGGACGACAGAACTTTGCAATGCATGTCGATCGGTTTGCGAATTTGCGAGGAACAAGGGCTGTGGAAAAATATCGCGGACATCCAAGATCCTGCGTCGATACAAACCACTTTTGCCGACAATAAATTCAATGATTCTCAGCAAAGGGCAATTACCGCAATAACGAGTGAGGCCAAGATCGTAGCCATTCAAGGTCCGCCCGGAACCGGAAAAACAACCACCTTGGTAGCTGGAATTCAAGCATTGGTAAAATCCGGTAAAAAGATCATCCTCTCCGCTCCATCAAATGCCGCTGTTGACCACATTGTACGCAAATTGATGCAAGCTGAGATCCCGGTGATCCGTGTAGGAAATGACGAAAAGATCGCAGCAGACGTACAAGCAGTTTGGCTGGACAATTTGGTTGAATCCGGTTCAGCAAGTAAAAGCATCCAACAGTATAAAAAACAGTTACAGCAAGCCATTTCAATTGCTGACCGCAACATGCGCAATTATGATGCTGAAGCGCGAGAATTGAAGCGAACGGCGCGCAAAGAGATCCGTGAATTGAGTCAGTTGATCCGAAAAACTGCACAGGATCAGATGATCCATCTGCTGGAACAAACAGCAGTCATCGCCGGAACACCGGTAGCTCTGTTCAATGAATTGCCTAAGAATTGGAAAAGTGATGTGGCTATTGTTGACGAGGCGGCTCAGGCCTTGGAACCGTTGACGTGGTTGGTAGCCAGCTTTGGAGAACGATTGGTGCTTTGTGGAGACCCGCAACAGCTTCCTGCTACTGTATTAAGTCCGGAGGCACAGCAATTGGGTTTGAATAAAAGTTTATTGGAGCAGGTTCAAGAAACAAAACCACTGATTCGACTTACGACACAGTACCGCATGGATTTGGCTATCCAGGACCTGATCAACGAACATTTTTATCAGCAAGAATTAATCGCGTATGACGGAGCATCAAATGGTGAAGCAGCTTTCATTGATATGGCAGGCTTCGGCGACGGTGAAATGCAAGATGAAGATTCGGGAAGTTATTATAATGTAGCGGAGATCGATGTGATTGAGAAATTGCTTGAAAACGAGAATCTGGAACCAACAAACTGTTTCATTTTGAGTCCCTATTCAGCGCAAGTGAAACGCTTGCAAGAACGTTTAGGGAAAGTGTGGCACGTTTCAACGGTTGATTCGATCCAAGGACAAGAAACCAATACTGTGATCATAAGCTGCACCAGATCAAACGAATCACAAGCCATTGGTTTCTTAGCCGATCTAAGACGTATGAATGTTGCTATATCCAGAGCAAAACACCGCGTTATGCTTATTGGAGATAGCGCAACGATTGGAGCTCATCCATTTTACAGTCAGTTACTGGAAAAGATCGAAACGAGCTATCAATACCGCAGTGTTTGGGAGATCTTACACTAGCATGCGATTTCGAACCAAACCGCGCAGCCCGGGTCGTTGGCGAAACGAAAAGTAGCATCCAACTGTTCCCAAAGTGAGCGAATCAACTCGAAGCCTAAAGAATTTTCAGGATTTCCTTCCTCACATATATGTACTCCGGGACCATTATCATAAACGTGAAAACACAACTTCTCGTCTTTTCTTGCAATATTGACAAAGATCTCCAATCGCTTTCCGGGAACGCGAGCGTGCTTATACGCATTTGTGAGTAGTTCATTGATGATCAAACCACAAGGAATTGCTTTTTGCAAGGAAAGTTCTATCTCATCCGATTCGATATGCATAATGGCCTCACCGCCGAGTGCTTGTTCGATGTTCGTTGTAAGTTCGCCTATGTATTTCTTAAAATCCAATTTTCCGATTGCCGAGTCAGCATACATTTGATTATGCACCAACGCCATGGAATACACGCGAAATTGGCAATCTTCCAAAGCCGATTGTACTTCCTTGTTCGAAGCGGCATTCTTTTTCAAATTCAGCAAGCTTGTAACGATGTTCATGTTATTCTTAACACGGTGATTCAACTCGGCAAGCAGAATCTCTTTTTCCTTCAGCATTTGCACAACAGCATTTTCTTGGGTATAATTTTCATAAGTAACGAAGGCGATCATGATAATGCTCAACATAAAACTCATTACCACGTTAAAGGGTCTTAGGATCTCTAGCACATTAAAATCCAAAGTCTGCAAGCTTCCGTAATTTAAAAGCACCGTAAGAAGCACCATCGACACAAAATAAAGCACTAAAAGAACGAGTAGATGAATCCAAGTTTCTTTTCTTCCCAACATTTGGATCGTACTGATCAGCATTGGGAAATAATACAACATGATGAATGAATCAAACCCGTAAATCCAAGTGAGCGAAAAGAACAAATACAGTCCCATCAAGGAAAAGAGATAGGCAGCGGACAAATATCCGAACCACTTATTTAAGGCCAGAACGAATGGCGCTAAACTTAAAATAACAATGAAGTGTGGTAATACCTGATCAAGGGAAAAACTTACAAACAGGAACAAGGTCAAGAACACATTAAAAAAACCGATTACCGATAAAAAATTCAGTTTTCGTGTCAATATCACTTCCCAAGGTAAGTAATGATCTCTAATCCCAGTATTCAGTATTTTGTTTAACATGTGACTCAAAGATAATCTGATTGTTCTTTAAACAGGAGATTAAGGTCCTAAATTGACGAAAACTGCATCGCTTTTCAATATCTCTTAGTTCTGGCAGAATATTTGTAAATTCGCACAACCAAAAGCCATTAACGTGTTCAGATCGATCATCATCATTTTCTGCTTCATTGGAATGCAACAAGTATTCGCCCAGCCTTTGGCTTGGATCGGCAAACCACGTCCCTATAAATGGATGATCGGGGTTTCGTGGAACACAGTGGATGATGATGGAAGAGGATTTTGTCAGACTTTTGACGTGAAGGAAGTATGGAACACTCCTGTTTTTCCGTCAAGAATCATGGTTGATCGCTATCTTAAAAAAGGTCTAAGCATCGAGTTTTCTGGGGCTTATAACCAGTACAAAAGTTCAAAATTGATCAATGACAGTACAGGTCGCAGTGGCTTGTTTTTGAGTTTTGACCTCAACGCAAAGTATAGTTTTTATAATTTACTTAGCACAAGTCGTTTTGATCCTTATGTCAGTTCTGGTTTGGGATTAACTCACCGAGCAGCATTTTCAACTCCACTTTGTCCAACCTTCCAAGTTGGTGCCGGCTTGAATTTTTGGGTTTGGCGTGGATTGGGGATTCAAGTACAAGCCAGCGGAAAAATTGGATTATCTGGGAAGATCCTGGCAGAAAACGACTATATACAATACACAGCTGGTTTGGTGTATAAATTCAAAGGTGATAAAGCCGATGATAGCTTTAACAACCGGAAATACAAGTGGATAAATAAACGCGAGCGATACAAGTCAGGGAAACGAAAAGGTTAACCCTTCAACCCCATCATCAAGAGATCAATATCCTTGTACTTTAGATCGAACACTTTACCCAACACTTCACTCACCAAGATTCCACGGTAAATATAAACGCCAGAACGGAATCCGAGATCATTTCGAATCAAATCCAACGGTCCTCCGGTATCCCCCATCGTCATTAAGATTGGTGAAAATATGTTTGATAATGCAAACGAAGCGGTTCGGGGTACACGAGAAGCAATATTCGGAACGCAATAATGAACTACGCCATGTGCTGTGAAGGTTGGATGATTGTGATTTGTAACACGAGAAGTCTCAAAACATCCACCTTGATCAATGCTCACATCCACAATAACAGAACCTTCTTTCATGTTTTGAATCATCTCCTCGGTAACTACACATGGTGTTCTTCCCAATGGCGATCGTATCGCTCCGATCACTACATCGGCGCGCATAATTGCTTTAGCCAGAACTTTTGGTTGCAATACAGAAGTGTAAACACGTGAACCGATATCGTTTTGCAGGCGTCGTAAACGGGACAAGCTATTGTCAAATACTTTTACGGATGCACCTAATCCCATGGCAGATCTGGTGGCAAATTCACCAACTGTTCCTGCTCCAATTACAACAACTTCTGTCGGCTGCACTCCAGCAATTCCTCCAAGCATGATCCCTTTTCCTTCGTTAAAAGAAGAGAGCAATTCTCCCGCTATCAGGATCGAAGTTGTACCGGCAATTTCGCCCATAGTGCGAACTACCGGAAAAACACCATGTTCATCACGGATGTAATCCCAGGCAATGGCCGTTACTTTCTTTTGAATCAGTTTCTGCAATATATTCTTGGGCTGAATGCTCAATTGTAACGCAGAGATCAAAGTCTGATTACCGGGCATCAGGTCCACTTCTTCTTCCGAAGGTGGAGCAACTTTTAATATTATATCACATTGAAAGACATCTTTGGAACTGTAGGCGATCTCTGCACCAGCTTCGCTGTATTCACGATCTGTAAAATGCGCCGGATCTCCCGCTCCAGTTTCGATACGAACCTGATGTCCGTTTGCTATCAAGAAGGATACTGCCTCCGGAACCAAAGGAACACGTCGTTCCTGAAAGCTGGTCTCTTTAGGAATTCCGATTAACAAACTTCCTTTTTTCTTTGAGATTTCGAGCATTTCTTCCATTGGAAGAATATTCCCCTCTTTCAACAACTGCTTTAACAATTCTGGATCCTTCACCATGGTATTTGGATTTGCCGGTTCTCACGAAGATAGCAGAATTTAAACGAAACGAATCAGCCGCAGGGCTTAATTTTTATAAAAGCCGATTGTTTAAAAATCAAGGGAGTTTTGCGCTCAAGACCCGATCACCTTCTTCGTTAACCACAATGGTCACTTCAACGGTATTTTCCGGCAAAAGTGCCGCGATCTTTTCCGGCCATTCGATAAAACAATAGGCTCCGGAATAGAACAATTCTTCCATACCAATATCCAATGCTTCCTCCAGATCATCTAAGCGATAAGCATCCATGTGATAGACTTCACCATAATACGGAGAATTGTAAGCATGAATGATGGCAAACGTTGGTGAACCTTCCGAATGCTCAACTCCCATCGCGCGCAGGATTGCATTCGTAAAGGTTGTTTTTCCAGAACCCATTGGCGCATTCAAAGCCACAATGCGGTTATTCCCGATGTATTCGAGAAATTCTTTGGCTATGAATGGTAGATCAGCAGTAGAATGTGCTACCCAGTTTTTCATTTGGCTGAAAGAATTACAAATGGAATCATGAGTTCTTCCATAGAGATTCCTCCATGTTGGAAGGTATCATTATAATAATTCACAAAATGGTTGTAATTATTCGGATACACAAAATAATCATGTTCGCGGGTAAATACGAATTCGCTGGAAAGACTTGATTTCGGTAAGCCAACCTTTTCCGGATGACGGATCGTGAAAACCTCTTTGTCCTTGTAACTCAGATTTCGTCCGGTTTTATAACGCAAATTGGTATTGGTTGAACGATCTCCAACAATTTTAACCGGATTTGTCACACGCACGGTCCCGTGATCGGTAGTTACAACTACCTTTCCTTTGACAGCAGCAATTTTTTTGAAGATCTCCTGCAAAGGCGAATGCTCGAACCAGGAAACCGTTAATGAGCGATAAGCAGCCTCATCAGCTGCCAATTCCTTGATCATATCCATTTCAGTTCTGGCATGCGATAGCATATCCACGAAATTGTAAACGATCGCATTCAATTGATTTTCTTTCAATTGGTTGAACTGATCCAACAACCTTTTTCCGGCATCCAAATTGGTGATCTTGTTATAACTCCATTTGACCTGCTTTCCATTGCGTTTTAAGTTTCCTTCCAAGAAAACAGCTTCGTGCATGTTCTTTCCGCCTTCATCTTCTTCATTCAACCAGTGATTTGGGAAACGTTTAGCAATTTCTGAAGGCATAATTCCTGCAAAAAGTGCATTGCGTGCATAATGCGTAGCCGTGGGTAAAATGGAATAAACGATATCTTCCTTTTCAATTGTAAAGTAGTTCGCAATGATCGGTTTCAAAACCTGCCACTGGTCGTAACGCAAATTATCGATCACGATGAGGTAAACTGGCTCATCCAAAAGCGGAAATACGCGGTTGCGCAACAATTCATGCACCATTTCAGGGCCTTCTTCAGCACCTGTGAACCAGTCTTCGTAGTTATTTTCGATGAAGCGACAGAAAAGATCATTCGCCTCTTTTTGCTGCGCTTTCAAGATCTCGCGCATTCCTTGGTCCTGAAGTCCTTTAAACTCCAATTCCCAATAGGTCAATTTGCGAAAAACGTCCTTCCATTCCTCAGCATCCAATCGGGAAGAAAGTTGCATTCCCAATTGGCGGAATTCCTGCTGGTAATTGGAATTTGTTTTTTGCGAAACCAATTTTCGGTGATCCAAATTTTTCTTGAGACAAAGCAACAACTGATTCGGGTTCACCGGTTTGATCAAATAATCGGCGATCTTACTTCCGATGGCTTCTTCCATGATAGATTCCTCCTCACTTTTCGTGATCATCACGATGGGCAGTTGCGGCTGGATCTCTTTGATTCGCGCCAAAGCTTCTAAACCTGAAATACCCGGCATGTTTTCATCCAGGAATACAATGTCATAGTTGTTTTCCTGACAACGCTCTACGGCTTCTGAGCCATTGTTGATCAATTCAACTTGGTAACCTTTTGACTCCAGAAAAAGTACATGGGGTTTCAAAAACTCCATTTCATCATCTGCCCAGAGAATCTTTGCTTGCATATCCTAAAGATTAATTAGCTTTGAGTACGGATTATAAAAGTATTCAATTGCGAACACATACTCATCGAAACAATAAAAAGAAAATCATCAACGACCCAGTCTATGGTTTTATTTCAATTCCTGATGATTTTATTTTTGACTTGATAGAACACCCCTTCGTTCAACGATTGAGACGAATCAAGCAATTGGGAATGACCCATTTGGTTTATCCAGGTGCTTTGCACACCCGTTTTCACCACGTGATCGGGGCAATGCATCTCATGGAAAAAGCAATTGCTGTAATCCGTAAAAAAGGACATCCAATCAGTCGTGAAGAAGAACGAGCAGCCTTGATAGCTATTTTGTTGCACGATATCGGCCACGGTCCCTTCAGCCATGCACTGGAATACGACATCGTAAATGGAGTTTCTCACGAAAAGATCTCGGTACACTTCATTGAAGCTTTGAAGAAAGAGTTTCCAAGCAATCACGACGACCTGGAACGCGCTCTATTGATCTTCTCCAACACTTATCACAAAAAGTTCTTACATCAATTGGTGAGTAGCCAATTGGATATGGATCGCTTGGATTATTTAACGCGAGATAGTTTCTTTACGGGTGTTTCAGAAGGGATCATTGGTACGGAACGTATCATCGAAATGTTAAACGTGCATCACGATCAATTGGTTGTGGAAGAAAAAGGAATTTACTCCATCGAGAAATTCCTGGTGGCACGCAGAGTAATGTATTGGCAAGTTTATCTACACAAAACGGTTGTTTCCGGTGAATTTATGTTGATCAACATCTTACGCCGTGCGAAAGAATTGGTCAATAAAGGCGAAACACTTTTTGGCTCTCCTGCCCTACTCTATTTCATGTCGAAAGAAGTGCGCGACATAGATTTCCAGAACGATCCGAACGTACTGGCAACCTTTGCCCAGTTGGATGATTATGACATCATGGGTGCCATTAAAGTATGGCAATTCCATGAGGACAAAGTGCTTTCCATACTTTCGTCACATCTGGTAAATCGCAAGTTGCACAAAGTGGAGATCGCCAAAGAACCATTTAGCCCCGATCGTATTACGTTTGAGCAAGAAATGGTTCGCAATCAGTACCAGTTGAATGATGATGAGATCAAGTACTTCGTATATGCCGAATTGCTAACCAACAACGCTTACAGCCAGGTAAAACAAACTATCAATTTGTTGATGAAGAACGGAACGATCATGGATGTTTCTAAAGCTTCGGACAACCTGAATATCTCCGCACTTGCAAAACCGGTAGAAAAGTACTGTTTGTGTTACCCGATTCCCGGAAACGGCAGAGATTAATTCAAGATTACGCGTTTTATCTGTGTTCCTAATAGGAGCAAATAAGTTCCATGGAGTAATTGTTCCAAGTTCAGCACAGCTGTTCCTTCATGAAACGACACCATTAATTCCTGAACCTTTTTTCCTTCGGTTGAAAGGATCGTTACTTGCGTTTGAAAATTGTCCAATCGATTGACCTGCAAAGTTACATTGCCTTGACTCGGATTTGGGAACAGCAAGAAATCTAGCTCACTTGTTTCAAACAAACCACTCGTATTCGATCCAATCTGAATTACCTCTTGCAAAACACAACCGTTCGCATCCGTTATTGTGCAGGTATAACTTCCGGGACACAAGTCAGTAATGCTTTCTGTTGTCGAATTGCTTGGATCATTCCATTGCACACTATATGGAGCCTGACCTCCTGAAATTGCAACAAATGCAGAACCGTCACATCCTAAAGTGGCATTATTGTAAAATGCAGATACTTGCAACAAGTTGAAAGCAGGAATTTCCACACACAATTGATCCACATTTCCTAAAGCATCGGTGACCGAAACGCAATAACTTCCTGCAGGAATACCGCTGATAGTTTGTGTGGTTTGACCACCTGCCGCGGCATCCCATTGATAAATGAAAGGAGGTTGACCAGCCAAAGGAAGAATTGATACTTCCGCTCCGTTTGTTGTGCAACCAGCTGCTTGAACCGTATAGGTAAGATTCAACCCAAATTGAGACGGAACTGTCGCCAATAGATCCAATTTCACCGGTAAATGATCCGATAGGTAAAAAATAGCGCGGACGACAGAATCAGGGTATTGTGAGTTACCTCCGGTAAGTAAACTTTGATTGTAATGCGCTCCATCATTTCCGATTGCTTTATAGGAATTAGTCTGGTATTGACACGATGAACCCGTCATTGCATTTTGAGAAAGCAGGATATGATCAAAGCGATCATCAAGACCACCCGTAGCTCCACAAGCCCACGAACCAGAAGTTCTGGGCGACTGCGTGTGAATTCCTGCAAACGATGAATTAGAGGTCCAGTTTCCCGGTGAATTGATCGGATCTTTCATCTGCCCGGCACCGGAAACAATTAAATTTTGATAGCAGAGCTCTGAGCTGCGATAGGTATTCAAATCTCCACAAACGACTAAGTGCCTGTTGGTAGGCCTGCTTGCCAATACTGCGCGAAGTACCGCAGTTTGATCAGCGCGATCATTTTGATCGGCCGTTGCACTACCCGCTTTCAAATGACACATGAACACTTCGATGAAAATGGTGTCGTGGTGTTGAGGAAGTGTTGGGTCCAATACGTAGAGGATGTATTGATCAATCTTTCTAACCGAGGTAGAAATTGCTCTTTGTTCTTTCAAAGCTAATTTATCCGAATTATAGAACAACATGTTATGGATATCACCTGAATTATTCGGAGACCAAAGTGCGCGTTGATAATGTTGTGTTCCAAAAACATTCAAAGCCCGAGACAATATACTATCACAACCAGCTTCTGATTGAATTTCACAGCCACCAAGGATATCCGGTTTCAAATACTGCATGATCTTGCGTAAGGTATCCACGCGATTGGGCAGATTGATATTCGAAGTCCCACAATCAGTCCGTCCATCTGGAAAGTTCAACAAATTGTAAGATACCACGCGCAGAGGAACTTGTTGAGCAAATAAACCAACTGAACCAAAACACCCTGTGAAAACAAGAAAAATGAACAATTTCATAGTACAAATCTACACCCTTTAAGGATTAAAACCCAGTAAACACAAGCATTTATGAGCTAAATTGATTTACTAAAAAATCGAAAAAAAGAATCTAAAACCGGATGTTCCGCGTACTTTTGCAAAAAAACAACCTCATGAAACGAGCATACATTGACCAAATTCAGAACAGTATTCAACCACTTAAGTTTTCAATTGAACAGCATCCTATTTATAACGAGATCAATGATATTGATGCTGTGAGGCTATTTATGGAGCAGCACGTTTTTGCTGTTTGGGATTTCATGTCACTTTTGAAAGCCCTGCAAAATAAACTTACCTGTACTCAAGTTCCCTGGATGCCTGTTGGAGATCCGAAAACCAGATTTTTGATCAATGAGATCGTATGTGGGGAAGAATCAGATATTGCTTTTCAGGCAGAAGGAAACATCAGTCATTTTGAACTCTATCTGCAAGCCATGAATCAGGCCGGAGCAGCGACCAGCGCCATGAATCAATTTCTTGATTCGTTGCGTGAAGGAAAATCAATCCATGACGCTTTAGTTGAACTGGAAATTCCCGAGAGCACCAAAGATTTTGTTCGATTTACATTTGACGTAATTGACACCAACAAACCACATATCATGGCTGCAGTTTTCACATTCGGAAGAGAAGACCTTATTCCGGGGATGTTTATTTCAATCGTCTCAAAATTAAATGACAGCACAAGTGGGAAACTGGAGATCTTCAAATACTATTTAGAACGACATATTGAAGTCGACGGAGACCACCATAGTCATTTAGCATTAGAAATGGTTAATCTGCTTTGTGGGGATGATCCAATTAAATGGTCTGAGGCAGCGGATTACGTAACACGCGCCTTGGAGCATCGAAAACGATTATGGGATGGTGTTTTAGATTATTCCTTGAAAGATTAAATAAATCGTCTTAACAATTCTGCCAATCGTTGAATGTCCATCTCAGTATTGAAGGCGTGTATACAAATGCGAATGCGGCATTGATCTTCTTGAACAGTTGGTGGCAAAATTGCTTTTACAGCGAATCCGGAATTGCGCAATTCAGCAGCTGCTGTTAAACAATGATCCATACTTGTAAAATCGATCATTTGGATTGGAGATCGATTGGAGCTCCTTTCATTTGGAAGTAATTCCCGAAAACCTGAGATCCGCTCCTGAAGTTCACGTTGTAGTTCAGGAGTTACCGCCTTTACTTGATTTAAAAGATGCACATACAAGGCCTCTGGCATGGCCGTGGTATATATGAATGAACGAGCAAAGTTGATCATAAAAGTTCGCATTTCTTCCGATACGCACCAAACAGCTCCATGCGCACCAAAGCCCTTCCCAAAGGTGTACAAACGAGCAAAAACACGTTCTTGCAAACCAAGTTCTTCGGAAATTCCTCCACCTTGTTTCCCGAACACAGCGCCGGCATGTGCTTCATCAACGATCAAGTAAGCACCGGTGGATTCACACAATTGAACTAAATCCAACAGTGGCGCGAAATCCCCATCCATGGAATAGAGTGATTCAACAGCAACATAAACCGTCCCTTTGGCCTGTTCCAACTTCTTTTTTAGGTCGGACATGTCGTTATGCACAAATGAGAACGCGTTTGCAAATGACAAACGGATCCCATCGCGTGCAGACGCATGGATCAATTCATCGTAAAGGATCGTATCACCGCGTTGCGGAACGGCACCGAAAAATCCAAGATTCGCGTCATAGCCTGAATTGAAGACCAAAGCAGCTTGGCTATCGAAAATACTGGCCAGTTCGCGTTCCACTTCCTCCATTCTATGCGTGTTCCCTGAGATCAAACGCGAACCTGAAGCGGATGAAATTTGAATTGTCTGCGTTTTCTTTCCGAGTCCCAAATAATCATTCGACCAAAAATCGATCATGCCGTCTTCAAACGACAAAAGGGAGCGTACACTCCCCTTTGCCATTCTATCTGATAATTTCTTACGAAACAACGGTTCCATTAGTCTGAAACGACAATTTTGCGTGGTTCAAAATTGGAATTTGTTTTCGCTTCAGCCAATTCTTGCGCACGTTTTGCCTCTTGCTCTTTGCGTGCAATGATCTTTTCATCCGGGTACGAAACCGGTTTTTCACCATCGGCAAATGCTGCTTTCGGGATCAATCCCAAAATTTCAAACATTTCCTTGTCCTCGTTAAACTCCGGATTTGGCGTAGTCAATAGTTTGTCTCCGGCAAAGATGGATCCAGCACCTGCCATGAAACACAATGCTTGTGCTTCCATAGACATTTTTGTTCTTCCAGCTGAAAGTCTCACAACCGATTCAGGGAACACAACACGCGTAGTAGCGACCATCCGGATCATTTCCCATTGTTCGATCGGCTTTTGATCTTCCAAAGGAGTACCTTCTATAGCAACCAATGCATTGATCGGAATAGATTCAGGTGGTGTTTCCATCGCCATGTAACTCATCAACAAACCAATACGGTCTTCAACAGCTTCACCCATCCCGATAATTCCACCGGAACAAACAGTAATTCCAGCTTTACGCGCATTTTCGATGGTATTCAAACGATCTTCGTACTCACGAGTAGAAATGATATCGCCATAAAACTCCTTCGAGGAATCCAAGTTGTGATTGTAAGCAAACAATCCAGCTTTTTTCAAACGCATCGCTTGCTCCTCATTTAACATACCCAAGGTACAGCAAACCTCCATGTCCAGGTCATTCACTGCTTGTACCATTTCTACTACCGAGTCAAAATCTTTATTATCGCGCACTTCGCGCCACGCTGCGCCCATGCACAAACGTGAAGAACCGTTCGCTTTGGCATTTTTAGCTTGCTCTATTACTGAATCTACCGACATCAATTTATGGGCGTCAACATCTGTTTGATAGCGAGCTGCTTGTGGGCAGTAACCGCAATCTTCCGGACAACCACCAGTCTTAATGCTCAACAAAGAAGACATTTGGACTTCGCGCGGGTTGTGATATTGTCTGTGAATAGTTGCGGCTTCGAATACCAATTCCAACAAAGGTTTGTTGTACAATTCCAGCAGTTGTTCCTTGGTCGTGTATTGTGGATTAACTTTCATAATTCCTAATTATGCTGCAAATATACAACCTCCGGTGGTTGTATAGGGTAAAGTCTTGAAATGTTTAGTCCTTTTTTGAAAGCAAACAAACGGCATAAGCTTTTACTGCTTCGCCAGCTCCGAAAGAATCTACTTTTTCGTGAGTTGTTGCTTTGATAGACATACGGTCGGCAGAAATCTCTAATAGATCAGCCAAAACCTGTTGCATTTGCTCAATGTGTGGATTTACCTTTGGTTTTTCAAGGATCACCGTTGCGTCTACGTTTACAACTCCAAATCCCTTACCCCGAATCAGGTCCATCACGTTTTTCAACAAGATTTTTGAATCAATGCCTTTGTATTGTGGATCCGTATCCGAAAAATGATAACCGATATCGCGCAGATTTAATGCGCCCAACAAGGCATCACAAATTGCATGGATCAATACATCAGCATCCGAGTGACCTACAGCACCAAAAGTTGAAGGTAATTGAATGCCTCCCAACCAAAACTCGCGACCTTCTTCTAAGCGATGAACGTCAACACCAAAACCAATTCGGATATCCATTACTCAGGTTTGTCTTCGCCGCCTGCCGTTTTCTTTGAACCTAACTTAAAGCGCAAGGTAAAACGCAAGGTATTTGCAAGGGGATTATCACGCTTCAAAGCTGCTAGGTAGGAAATATCTATTCCAAAAATGTTGTATTGGAAAGACGCTCCAAACGTAAAGAACTGACGAGCTCCTTTATTTGGTGCTTCATAGAAAAACCCTCCTCTTAATGCGAATACATTGGCATACCAATATTCCATTCCTGCCGCAATATTGATCTCAGTGATCTCTTCCTTGAATCTAGATCCTTTCACGATTTGGTATGTACCATCAGCATTTTGAATGTAATCACCATTCGCATCTTCTGCCAAGGTTCCGGGTGCGTCGTAAAAAGATTGCACCAATCCTGAGATTACTCCGACATCGTTATTCATTCCGGCAACGATTGTACTTTCTCCACTTACCAACATTCGAACCGGTGGTGTAGGCACCAACAATTTCTGAATGTCTATAGAGAAAGTCAATTTATTGTAGTCATCCAATTTAGCTGTGTAGGCATTCCCGATTCTCAAATTCATTGGAATAAAATCTCTTCGGGATAATTCTGAATAAGAAACCTTGTTTCCAATATTGTTGATGGTAGCACCAAAGGTGTACGTTCCTTTCACACCACCTAAACGCACATCGTCGTTGTTGTAAGCATACGAAATATCAGCAATTCCGGCAACTCCTGGTTTTGTTGTAGCCCCCGCAACGGTCAAGCCTCCTGTTAAATTCGAATAGGCAAATTTTCCGTTCACCCCAATACTCGATCTCTCAGAAAGCTTAAACGCATAACCTCCAGCTAACTCAAACTCACTTGGCTTGTCGTCGCGGATGTAATTTCCCGAGGCATCTGTAAATGTTATTTCACCCAAAGAAAAGAAACGCAAAGCACCTGTAACAGCCATACGGTTATTCAGCTTGTAATAACCAGATAAGTAAGATAGGCTAATATCATTTGTCAATTTGCGCAACCAAGGAGTGTAACTAATACTCAATTCAGAACGGTCTTCAGCAAAGTTCAACATGGCCGTATTCCAAAAAATACTGGTAGAACTTGCACTCAAAGCCGTTCCAGCATCACCCATTCCACCACCTCTTGATTCTGGTGTGATCGCCAAAAACGGCATCGATGTAGTTATCGTATTCAGCTGTAGCTTTTCATCAGTTACGGTAGCCTCGCCTTGTGCTGACAAGAAATATGGGAAGGATAAACAAATTGCTAAAAAACTGTACTTGAACATTCCTAATTTGTGTTTGAAGAAAACAAAAATACGTAAAACTCTATCTTTTATTGCCTTCCTATCGTAAAAGAACCAACTTTTCCATTTTTTCAGCCTTGCCCCCCTCAGGTAACTCAACAGAAACACGGTAAACATAAACGCCTTTAGCCAATTGATCTCCGAAATCATCGCGACCATCCCAATCGATCCCTTCAATGCGGAAGCCAGCAGTTGGCACTTCTTGATTGATCGTTCTCACCAAGCGACCCGAAACTGTATAAATCTGAATTTGAGTATTTAAAGATGAACAAGACTGATTGTGCTCGAAGAAGAAAGTTGTTTTTGTAGTAAACGGATTTGGGTAATTCAGCACGCGGTCTATCGTAACTTCTGCAGCATCATTTACCGTAAATTCAATTCGCGCTAGACTTGAATTGTTGTTGGCATCCCAAATTTTCACCTCAGCAGTATGCTGTCCCGCACTTAAATCACGCAAGTTGTACTGAATTTCACCAGATTGATAGGAGTCCAGGTCGGCAACATAATAGTCGTTCAAAACGATTGGAGATGCCGTATTTCCATCCAGGATCAACGTCAAGTCATGACCTACACCATTCCCTACTGTATTGATCCCAAATTCATCGGATGCCTTTACAATTAACAATGGTGAAGAACTGGTTATCCCTCCATTCACAAAGTTTTCGTCATTTAGGAAAATTTGAACCTCAGGACCTTGATTGTCAACCGGAGCATTCGTGTCAATCCCTCCTACAATGAAAGAAGTATCAAAACCTGCAGCATCAAAAGAACCATTCTCAGCATACAAACTGATCTTCCCTTTTCCAAAGCTATAGTTGATGTCTTTGGGCACGATGAATTCGAACGAGAAATACCCATTCTTCACTGTTGCTTTTCCTTTATATAATGCGTTGTTTTGTTCTTCAAACTGAACAAGAGGAGCAGAAGGCTCATTCTGAAGAGTTTGTGACAATTTGATCTTATCATATATAGTTGGAGAAACAATGCCGTTAAAATTTGTCATGACGTTACCGGAAAGATCCTCAACGTGACCAACGACATGCATTTTACTCAAAGCTCTCACAGTGTCCACCTGCAAATCCGGGTCTAAATGATTGATAGAATCCGCAACCAAAACGTATTGAGGAAGGGCAATTTTCAAATTAGGGTCGCCGATCAAATTAAAACTACGACGGTTGTTGTTAATCCCTGAAGAGTTCTTGGTCAAGCGCATAATCTCACCGAAAGTGTATCGATTCCCATTAGCATCGCGATCGAAAACATTTTCATAAAGCGCTTCAATAGTCACGGAATTCACGTTGAAATATACAGAACGAGTCGTCGTCATTAATGCTATTGCTCCGCCTGTAGGATTCAACGAAACCCATTCTCCGGCAGAAACGCGTTCAGGATCATCAAATCTTGTAAACTCACAAGTAGCGGTAATGAACAATCCAAGTTTGTTGATATTTGACCAAGATTGAATCTGAGGAATGGTAATGATACGCTCTTTGGCTGCTCCCACTTCTCCACCGTGACCAATATAATTGATAATTATACTTCCATTCTCCACCTTATCCGTTATTGCGGAAAACACTCCCGGATATCGTTCTCCTCCAGCACCGGACGATTGTGTGTAAGCATCACAATAAATTTTTGTTGCATTGATCTCTGGATGCTCAGTTTTTACAATATTGTAAATCGGTTCAGCATCCTGAACAACAAAATATCCAGCTTCACCATCATCATCATCGTCAGTGATCAACGTGTAATTCATACGATAACTTCCAAATGTAGAGCCTTGATCCCCAGAACAACACGCGTTTGGTCCTCCAGTGAAAAGATCCGATCCATTCTTCATGTAGTGCTCGATTTTGTCAACCTGCTGCACTGCCTGCTCCTGATTCGACACTAATAATCGACCTACTCCGATCTGCATCATATCTCCTGCCGCAATTGAACCGGCATCATTTAAGATTCCGAAGAAGTCATCCGTCACCATATTTCCGATATGATCCTCTGAATACAAGAACTCGTAGGTTGGCACAAAATAATTGTTGTTTGGCATGCGATTTTTTGGGTCGTAGGTCGCATCTCCGAAGAGTAACAGATTTTTTGGCTGGTCGGCCGCTACTCCATTTGCACGGTCGTAGAACATTTTCATGAATCGCTTGATCGCAGTAGCGTCTTGCATTCCGGATGAAAACTCATTGTAAACCTGTTCTGTTGTAACGACCTCTGTAATTGTTCCGTTCGCAATATGCAAATCTCGCAAACGCGAAGCTTGATTTAAAAAATTTGGATGCGTGACAATGACATATTCCTGTTGTGCCAATGCATGTAAATTTTGATTGGCAACAGCACCTTTGAATATAGGGGTTAAAAAATCATTTTCACCGAAGATGATGTATTCACGCAATGAATCTGAACCTTGCTTGAAGGTGTATAGACTTCCGCTAAAAGTATTACTGATGAACTTTGGGCTTCGTGGATTCGTTACATCCCAAACGGATAGTGCCGAATTGGTGGACTGAATCTGATACTGAGCCACATTTCCAACTCCAACAGAAGTCACATCTCGAAAACGAAAGAACTCATTGTATACCAGATTGCGCTTACCAGTTATTTCGAGGAAATCCAAATAACCTTTCACGGAAGCATTCACACGATTGAACTGAAGATTCAATGTCAAAGAACTTCCTATTGGATTCAATGTAAAAGACCCTGTATTTCTTGCGTAATCCAAACTCGCAGCCGACATTGCCTGCGTTTGAAGCAAACTACCATTGTAATAGAATCGAAAGGAATTTCCTGTAGTCACAGCATTAGTTGCCATGGCATACTGCACCGTTACCGGGCTATTCGTCACAATGTTCGGGACTAAAAAAGTCACGTTCTGGGAAAGTTCTCCATCAAACAACTCGCCATACCAGCGCTGTCCGCCTCCCACCAGATTTGTTCGCTCTAATTCATGAATATCAAAATAATCGTAATTACTTACGATATGAGTGGCAGCAGCAGCTGCATCATTTAAAGTAGTAACGCGAGAGGCGCCGCTAGCGTCATCAATTCGTATGAAGTACACCGATTCGTCTGAATAAATGTGCTGATTTCTTTCAAAACCACTAGCAGTGGCATAATCCCATCTGTGCGGACTCACACCGTAGAACAGGAAATAATCCCCATCATCAAAAACGCCATCACCTTCGCCAATTGCAAGGATTGCATCTTTGGCAAGATCGTCCATAAACGGATAGTTGTTTGCTTCATTTAAACGACCACTAGCATTTCCATAAATATTTATGGTCTGAGGATTCAAGGTTGCCACATCCAACCCCATTGATTCGAAGAACGCTTTGTCCAACTTGTAAACACCATCCTCTTTAACAGCTATCTTGAACCAAGTTCCTGAACTTAAAACAGAATTGGCAACATAATCTTTTTCCTGAAAACTGGAGGCAACAAAACCAGATGCAACTAATTGAAAACGAACCTCGGTAACCCGTTCAAACCCACCATTTCTGCGCACGTAAGGCACGAAACCAAACCTGGAATAATACTTTCCTTTATCCTCAGCAATGGACCAAGTATAAGACAAGGTATCAGATAACTGAAAACCATAAGTATCAAGTACATATTGATCCTCTAATTCTAAGGAACGCGTAGTAAAGACAACATCGGAAATTGTAAATGCTTGTTTTTTTACCACTTGTTGCCAACTCACAAATGGAAGACCGTTTTGATACTCCTGATTTTCAACACTTGGCACAAGTCGTTGTAAAGCTCCGTCAGCGACTGAAATCGGATCTTTCCAATTTACAGTAATTATTGTTTCCTGAGCAAACGAAACAACAGCATTGAAGGCAACGATTAGTAGGACAATAAAAATGGACTTAATAAATCGCGTTGCTTTTAAATTGATTTCCATATCACAAATTTCGAAAACAAATGATTTGTTCAACAAAACGTCGTCAATGTTTTTTTATTTTCGTGATTCGGTTATTTAATTGTAACCAATGATTTTTTTTTTCGTAATATTGGACTTAAAAGCCGAAACACGCTAAAAATTATTCGGAATCGAATGAAAAATGTTAAATTTTTGGTGATATTAAGTTGTCTGTTAAGCACATCGAAATTGATGGCTCAGGATCCAACTTTCACACAGTTTTACGCCAATCCTCTGTATTTGAACCCTGCCTTTGCAGGATCGCATGGATGCCCGCGTTTTTCCTTGAACTATCGCAATGAGTGGCCGAGTCTTTCTGGTAACTATGTTACGTATAGTGCTTCTTACGACCAATACTTCAAGAATATTTCCGGAGGATTTGGTGTTCTGGCAACTCATGACCAACAAGGGAAAGGCACCATCAACACATCAATGCTTGGCTTGATCTATTCTTACCATTTAAAGGTAAATAGAAAGTTCGCCATGCTTTTTGGTGCTCGAGCTGCTTGGTATCAGAAATTTTTAGATTGGGATAAACTTACGTTTGGTGATATGATCGACCCTCGTCGTGGTTTCATTTACAGCACTGGTGACCAGCGTCGTGGTGGATCTCGTGGTTTCTTTGATGCTTCAGCAGGATTTGTAGGATATTCAAAACATTTCTTTTTTGGATTTGCTGCACATCACTTGAACAGACCGAATGAATCAGTAATCATTGGTAATTCACCAATGCCTATGCGCTTCACTGGACACATTGGCGCAGAGATTCCTTTAGGCTCCCAGAGTAAGTACAGCAACTCTACTTCCATTATGCCAAACATTATCTACCAATACCAACAAGGTTTCCAAGAAATCAATATTGGTACTTACGTAAAGTATGGTAGCTTTAATGCAGGAGCTTGGTTCCGAAACAGAGATGCATTCATTTTGACTATTGGTATTAATACAGGTACGTTTAAGGTTGGTTATAGCTACGACGTTACTGTTTCAAGATTGAACAATGGGGTTTCAGGTGGTTCACATGAAGTATCGCTTGGCATCAACACAAAGTGTAAGCCAGCTGTGAAAACTTTCCGAACCATTTCGTGTCCTTCCTTTTAACTTTTTTTGTAACCTTTTGTTGATAATCCGTTTATAAAGTTAACTTTGGACTCCCAAATTATGAAAAAACAAAGCAAGCATATGAAGATGATGCGTTTTTTGGCAATCGCTTTCGCAGGCTTAACACTCGCTTCGTGTAGCCGGGAAGCCTCAACTTCAACGGGTTGGGATTACAACAACGTAGCCCAAGGAGGTTTTCAAAAGGTACCTTACGTGGATCAGGAAACTGGACCAGGTCTTATCCTTGTTGAAGGCGGTACCTTTACTATGGGTATGGTAGAACAAGATGTTATGTTCGACTGGAACAATCGTCCAGCGCGCGTAACTGTTTCTTCTTTCTACATGGACCAAACGGAGGTTACTAACTTCCACTGGTTAGAATACCTATACTGGATCCGTAGATCTTACAAGCAGTATTCTATGGTTTACAAGAATGCTTTGCCAGACACGTTGTCATGGAGAAGCCCACTTGCATTCAATGAGAAGTATGTAGATTACTACTTGCGTCACCCTGCGTATCGTGACTACCCTGTTGTAGGCGTGTCTTGGTTGCAAGCATCTGACTATTGTAAATGGCGTACTGACCGTGTAAACGAGTACATCCTTATTCGTGAAGGTGTTCTTGGTTTCGATGTGGATGCAGCGGACGCGGAGACGTTCAACACAGACGCCTATTTAGTTGGACAGTTTGAGCAAAGTGAAGAATTAGGTGGTCGCAAATTGCAAGATTTGGATCCGTCAAATAGAAATGGTAAAAAATTGGGTGAACGCATTGTGCGCATGGAAGACGGTATTCTTTTACCGCGTTACAGACTCCCAACCGAAGCTGAATGGGAATTTGCCGCACTTGGTTTAATCGGTAACCTTACTGAAGGTACTGAAGTAATTACTGAGCGTCGTCAGTACCCTTGGAACGGACACTTTGTTCGTCAAGACAACCAAGAATTCCAAGGAGCTATCCGTGCGAACTTTGTTCGCGGACGTGGTGACTACATGGGGGTAGCAGGTCAATTGAATGATGGTGCAGATGTTACAGCTCCGGTTGAATCATTCTGGCCAAATGACTACGGACTTTACCACATGGCTGGTAACGTATCTGAGTGGGTGATGGATGTTTATCGTCCGTTGACTTCTGAGGATTACGATGAGTTCCGTCCATTCCGTGGAAACGTGTTCCAAACAAAACAATTGAACAACGAGGGAATCGCTGACAACAAGAATGCTCAAGTTGTTTACGATGTACACGGAATGAAAGAATACTTGAACGAGTTTGAGCGTGTACGTTTCCAACGTGTTTCTGCTGCGAACCACGACCCGAATGACACGATCATTTCTCAAGGTTTGGCATTGAATGTAAAATCTAGAAACAATATGGAATTGAAAGCTAACCGTGGTTATGCTCCAGATCCATACTATGTGTCTCACAACAAAGTTAAAGACTCTGCTGAATTGGTCTTGATCGCAAAATTGAATGGTGTATTAGACCGTGCTATTGACTTGAAAAACGAGAAGTACGACATCGAAGCATCACAGTTGGTTCAAGACGAGATCTTCGACGGTTTATTTGCAGACGAAGTTCGCAACGGTCCGGACGAAGAATACTCTTACGAGGTGATCACGATGTTGCGTGAAGGATTCTCTGAATTCATCATGAATACACCAGGTAAATTAAAGTACCGCAATGTTGTTGAAGAAGAGAACATTGGTCGCTTGAACTACCGTAAGGACGATTACATTGATTACTTGGACGGCGACATCGAAAGTTCAATCTACTACGATAACGACGATGTGAAGAATAAGATCAATCAAGCAAGTCAGGATCCAAGTTTGATCATGTACCAAAGCCAATACGAAGCGTTTGGACCTGATGGAACACCTTTGAAGCCAGACTACAGTACTTCAGCTCCTTCTACGTTGATCTCTGATAAGTCACGTGTTTACAAAGGAGGGTCATGGAGAGACCGTGCATACTGGTTGAACGCTGGTTCACGTCGTTTCTTGGATGAAGACAAATCAACATGTACAATCGGATTCCGTTGTGCGATGGATCGTGTCGGATCTCCAGTAGGAATGAACTACGGTAAAAAGAAAGAAAAGAAAAGATAAGCATAACAATTTGCTGAAGCCCATCACTCTCTGAATGATGGGCTTTTTTATGTAAATCATGATACAAGAACTTTACAACGCATTTATTGACGGCTCAGGCGTAATTACAGATACGCGCAAGATCAAACAAGGCTGTTTATTCTTCTGTTTGAAAGGAGCTAATTTCGATGGAAACACCTTTGCGAAAGAAGCAATCGAAAAAGGTGCTTGTTACGCTGTGATCGATAATAGTGAATTCGCCATACCTGGTAAAACGATCCTTGTAAATGACACACTGCGTGCACTTCAAGATCTTGCACACCACCACCGGATGCAATTCAGTATTCCCGTATTGGGGATTACAGGGAGTAACGGAAAAACAACTTCCAAAGAATTGATTGCAGCGGTACTTTCGACTGAAAAGCGTATTCTTTTTACGGAAGGAAATTTGAACAACCACATTGGAGTACCTCTTACCCTACTCCACTTAAATGAGACCCACGAACTTGCTATCATTGAAATGGGAGCAAATAAACCTGGCGACATTCAGGAATTAGTAGATATCGCGGCTCCAACACATGGCATTATCACCAATATTGGCCGAGCCCATCTTGAAGGATTTGGATCTTTAGAGGGTGTGATCCAAACTAAAACAGAAATGTATCGCTATTTGGCTTCTCATAATGGTCATTTTTTCATTCATGCTGCCGATGAGATCCTTCTGAAGAACTTACCTAAAAACAGTGAAGTAAGCTCCTACGGCAAAGGCGGGAATATTGATGGAAAACTAATTCGCCTATCCCCTTTCGTGGAGATGCAATGGACAGAAGGAAGTTATTGCAGCGATGTGATCACAACACAATTGATCGGAGAATATAATTACGTCAATTTCTTGGCAGCGATATGTATTGGTCGACACTTTGGAATTAGCCGCGAGAATTGCTCCAAAGCTATTCAGGAGTATACTCCGACAAATAACCGTTCGCAGGTCACTAAAACAGCTAAGAACACCCTCATTGTTGATTGCTATAATGCCAACCCAACTTCGATGCAATCTGCTCTAAACAGTTTTGCTCAGATAGATCACCATCCAAAAATCTTCATCTTAGGAGATATGCGTGAAATGGGTCAAGATGCCGAAATGGTGCACGATGAGATCGTTCAACTAACCATCGACTTGCGATTAAGTGGATTCTTTATTGGCGAGGAATTCCTTAAACACAAAGGAAAACACCCTCAAGCTATTTTCTTAAAATCTACCGATCCGTTGATCGAACATTTGGAACAAAATCCTCCGGAAGACTTATTGATCCTCTTAAAAGGATCACGTGGAATTGCCTTGGAAAAAGTAATCCCGTATCTATAACAAAAAAGGCTGCCTCTTATGAAGCAGCCTTTTGTATTTCTTATTCAATGCTTAATCAGCAAGAATATTTCTCGAGATAACGATCTTTTGAACTTCAGAAGTTCCTTCATAGATCTGAGTAATCTTCGCGTCACGCATCAAACGCTCCACGTGATACTCTTTTACATATCCGTAACCACCGTGGATCTGAACAGCCTCAACTGTTTGTTCCATTGCTACTTTAGAAGCATACAACTTCGCCATTGCAGATGACTGGTCAAAATTACGACCTGCATCTTTATCAGCAGCAGCACGGTAAACTAGCAAACGTGCAGCTTCGATCTCAGTTCCCATATCAGCCAATTTAAAGGCAATAGCTTGGTGCTTATAGATCTCTTTTCCAAAAGCTTTGCGCTCTTTAGAATACGCTGTTGCCAATTCAAATGCTCCGGCAGCAATACCCAAAGCTTGAGCAGCAATACCAATGCGACCACCAGAAAGGGTTTTCATTGCGAACTTAAATCCAAATCCATCCTCACCGATACGATTCTCTTTCGGAACTTTAACATCGTTAAACAACAATGTATGCGTATCGCTTCCACGAATTCCTAATTTATCTTCCTTCGCTCCTACTACAAAACCGTCCATTCCTCGCTCAACGATCAACGCGTTAATTCCGCGGTGTCCCAATTCAGGGTTCGTTTGTGCGATCACCAAATAAACAGAAGCAGAAGAACCATTCGTGATCCAGTTCTTTGTACCGTTCAACAAATAGTAGTCACCCATGTCAACAGCTGTAGTGCGCTGAGAAGTAGCATCCGAACCAGCTTCTGGCTCAGACAAACAGAAAGCACCAATCATTTCACCTGTAGCTAAAGGAACCAAATACTTTTGTTTTTGTTCCTCTGTTCCGAATTTTTCAAGTCCCCAACACACCAATGAGTTGTTTACAGACATACAAACAGAAACAGAAGCATCCACTTTTGAGATTTCCTCCATAGCAAGGACGTAGGACATAGTATCCATACCTCCACCTCCATACTTTGGATCAACCATCATTCCCATGAAACCAAGCTCACCTAGTTGCTTAATCTCTGCTGCTGGAAAACGTTGGTCGCGGTCACGTTCAATAACACCAGGCTTTAACACGTTTTGAGCAAAATCTCTAGCCGCATCGCGCACCGCCATTTGCTCTTCTGTCAATTCGAAATTCATTAGTATCGGAGTTTATTCTATATTTGTTTAACAGACAAATGTACCTATAAAAACTTAATTTTTTTTGCAATGCGCACATACAAAATCATCGGATTGATGTCAGGCACTTCTTTGGATGGTGTAGATGTCGTTTACGCACAGCTGCAGAAAAACGATAACGCACATTGGAATTTCGAACTCAAAGCCTGCGAAACCTTCTCATTTTCTGATAAGTTACTCGATGCACTGCACGACGTAACGAATTTGAGTGCCGCACAATTCGTGTCCTTGGACCACGATTTAGGTTCTTTTTTCGGACAAATTGTTTGCGACTTTTTACAGAAAAAAAACATCCCTATAGATCAAGTTGATGCAATCGCAAGTCATGGACAAACTGTTTTTCATCAACCGAGCAAGGGATTTACTTCTCAGATAGGAAATCCAGCTGTAATTGCAGTAAAAACTGGAATTCCAACCATTGGCGACTTCCGCTCTAAAGACGTGCTTTATGGGGGGCAAGGTGCTCCTCTGGTTCCGATTGGCGATCAATACTTGTTTGGTAATATCGCGGACGGATTCCTGAATATTGGCGGTTTTGCAAACATCTCTTTCCGCGAAAACGGAACAGTGAAGGCCTACGACATTTCTCCGGGTAACCTGCCATTGAACAAACTGGTTCGAGCAAAGGGATTGAGCTATGACAAGAATGGCGATTTGGCGAGAAGTGGCGAGATCAATTATTTCTTATTGGATCTATTGAACAGCTTGCCGTTCTATGAACAAACCGGACCAAAATCTCTTGGCGTTGAATGGTTAGAACAGCATTTCTACCCTCTATTGAAGTTTGACAAAGACATTGAGAACAATTTGGCCACTGTAGTAGAACACATCGCCGATAAAATAGCGGAATCTTTGAACGCACATCAATTACAGCGCGTATTGGTAACCGGTGGCGGTGCAAAAAACACCTTCCTGATGGAACGTTTGAAACGTTATTACAAGGGAGAATTGGTTGAAACCACTACTGAGATCATCGACTTCAAAGAAGCATTGATCTTTGCTTTGCTTGGCGCATTGTTTTTAGAAAAAGAACCGAATTGTTTGGCAAGTGTAACCGGAGCATCAAAAGATGTCTGTGGCGGCGTAATTCATTTCCCTTAGGCTTGCAGACCCATTTCTTTTGTTAATTTTGCAACACACTTTGTATAAAATTTAATCATGAAAGACTTACTTCATACTTTTGAAAATAAACGTCCAGAGATCGTATTTGAATGGAAAGATGCTGAAACTGAAGCTGAAGGATGGGTGGTTATCAATTCTTTGCGCGGAGGTGCAGCAGGTGGAGGTACACGTATGCGTGCAGGCTTGGACAAGCGTGAAGTAGAATCTCTTGCCAAAACAATGGAAGTTAAATTCACTGTAGCAGGTCCTGCTATCGGTGGTGCTAAGTCAGGAATCAACTTTGATCCGAAAGACCCGCGTAAAGAAGGCGTGTTGCGCCGTTGGTATGCTGCTGTTACTCCGCTTTTGAAGCATTATTATGGTACAGGTGGCGATCTGAACGTTGACGAGATCCATGAAGTGATCCCGATGACTGAAGATTGTGGTGTTTGGCATCCTCAAGAAGGTGTATTCAACGGACATTTTCAACCGCGCGAAGCACAAAAGATCCATCGTATTGGCCAATTGCGTCAGGGTGTATTGAAAGTGATCGAAGATGATACATATTCACCAGATGTAGCTCGCAAATATGTTGTTGCAGACATGATCACTGGTTTTGGTGTTGCGAAATCTGTAGCGCATTATTACAATATTTGGGGCGGAAGCGTTGCCGGAAAGCGCGTGATCGTTCAAGGATGGGGAAATGTAGGTTCAGCTGGCGCTTATTACCTGGCTCAAGCAGGAGCAAAAGTAGTTGGGATCATAGACCGCGTTGGTGGTTTGATCAATGAGAATGGATTTACCTTAGAGGAAATTCGTCATTTGTTCTTAACCAAAAACGGGAATGAATTGGCTTCTCCAAACATGCTTTCGTTCGAGGAAGTAAATGCCAAAATTTGGGATGTAAATGCGGAAGTATTTATTCCATGCGCAGCTTCTCGATTGATCACACAAGAGCAAGTTGAACGCATGATCAAAGGTGGTATGGAAGTGATCGCTGCTGGAGCGAATGTCCCTTTTGCAGACAAAGAGATCTTCTTCGGACCGATTGCCGATTTTGCAGATAACAAATTGTCTATCATTCCGGATTTCATTTCGAATTGTGGTATGGCGCGTGTATTTGCCTATTTAATGAGCAACGACTTGAAAAACTTGTCGGATGAAGGTATCTTCGAAGACACTTCGGCTATCATCCGCGATGCCTTAGCAAAAGCACATGCTAAGAATCCTTCGAAAACCGGAATTGCAAAAACGGCATTTGAAATTGCTTTGAATCAACTCGTATAAGATGATCAAACGCTCCACGAAATTATTCAAGGAGTTTTTCGATAGTGAAAAATCAGGCGGTCTTATTTTGATCGCCTGTACTATTATATCCCTACTTCTGGCGAACGCATCCTTTGGCGAGTCTTACTTGCACTTTTGGGAAAGCGAAATTGGCGGCATGTCCCTGGAATTGTGGATCAACGATGCTCTAATGGCTGTTTTCTTCCTATTGATCGGCATCGAATTAAAACGCGAGTTTCAAAGTGGGGAATTGAATAGTTGGCAAAAAGCCACACTTCCCGCATTTAGCGCCTTAGGCGGTATGTTGGTACCGGCAGGAATTTACGTTTTCATCAATTGGGGACAGGACTCCGTGAATGGATTTGGAATTCCTATGGCCACAGACATTGCTTTTGCTTTGGGAGCTTTGTCCTTGTTAGGAGATCGCATCCCACTTTCTTTAAAAGTATTTTTAACGGCTCTTGCAGTGATCGACGACCTCGGCGCAATTTTAGTGATTGCTATTTTCTATTCCAAAGGGATCGTCATACTGAATTTACTGGTCGCTATTGGCATTTTCCTAAGCTTGTTAGCACTCAATAAACTAAAGATCAACTCGCTTTGGACCTACCTTCCAGCTGGTATACTGATGTGGTATTTCATGCACCACTCAGGTGTTCACGCCACGATCACCGGTGTTCTTTTAGCATTTGCAATTCCTTCCAGCTCGGATAAAAAAGGATTCAACCCCTCAGATTACCTACAAAGCAAATTACACCATCCTGTTCCTTATGTGATCCTCCCCTTGTTTGCACTAGCCAACACAGCGATCGTTTTAAAAGGATCTTGGGACGAATTATTAATGCAAGCGACCAGTTTAGGTATTCTTGCCGGACTAGTACTTGGAAAAGCTTTCGGGATCTTCTTCTTTTCATGGCTCTCGATCAAAACAAAACTTTCAACCAAACCTACCGGCGTCAGTTGGGGACAGTTGTTTGGAGTTGGAATCTTAGGAGGAATTGGATTTACCATGTCCATTTTCGTAACCCTCTTAGCTTTTGAAGACCCTGCACACATCAATGCTGCCAAGTTTAGTATCTTGATCGCATCAACCGCTGCCGGAATAATCGGAATTCTCTGGTTGAAAAGTGCCTTCCGCAAAAAAGCGTAACCAAAATCAGCTTTGCCATTTTACAGACAAGACCATTTACACAAAACGGTGTGAATATCTATTCTAAACTTCTATTTTCTACACACAAGCGTCCTTTAATTTTGTTAGTTGCAATTAAACCGTAGATGTGATGAAAAAGACAAAGTATTATATCATTTTCTTAATGGCTGTTCCCTGCATGATGTGGGCTCAAGCTCAAGACGCAGGAGTTCAGGTTGGTGATAAACCGGCACCGGGAGAAAAAATCAGCGCTTTAGAGTTTGTAATGCAAGGGGGACCGTTCATGATCCCGATCGTTTTGTTGTTGTTCTACACAGTATACGTTGGAATTGAGCGCTACCGTTATATCAAGCGCATGTCTACGTTCAACACGAATTTATTGACCGAGATCAAGATGCACGTAGATAAAGGAAATGTACACGATGCATTAGCGGCTACTCAGCGCGACAATTCAGCTTACGGCCTTGTTCTTTCTGAAGGAATGAAAGTAGCTGAGCGTCCGATCGGAGAGATCGAGAACAACATGGAGAAGGTGGTGAATATCGAGATCGGTAAAATGGAGAAGAGCCTCGGAAACTTGGGATTGATCGCAGGTATCGCTCCAACATTCGGATTTATCGGTACCATTGCCGGGGTAATCAAGATCTTCTACAACATCTCTATTTCTGAAAACGTAAGTATCGGTAACATTTCTGGTGGTTTGTACGAAAAGATGATCTCCTCAGGAGCTGGTTTGATCGTTGGTATCATCGCTTATTCTTGTTACCACTTATTGAACACCATGATCGACAACTTCGCGTTGCGCATCCAAACAGTGAACTTGAATTTCGTTAACATTATTCGTCCGTCAAAATGGCAATAAAAAGAAGACGCCGCTTTCATGCAGGAGTGGAGACCTCTTCCATGAGCGACATCATGTTCTTTTTGCTTTTGTTCTTCCTTATCATTTCGACATTAGCGAATCCGAACGTGATCAAAGTACCGCTTCCAGAAGCGAATAATACGGATAATACTACTTCTTCCCATGTTACATTAACTGTAACGTCAGACAAAAAATACTTTATAGACAAAGAGGAAGTAGCACCGGATATGATTGAACAACGCTTGGTGGAAATCACAAAAGAGCGTGGAGATGAAACCGTAGTGGTACGTCCTGCGTATGACCTAGACGTACAAGTCTTGATCGACGTGTTACAAATGGGTGTTAAGAACCAACTCAAATTGGTAATTGCTACCAAGGCGGGTTAAAAATAAAGAGGTATGGATTTCCAATTAACAGACTTCAACCTATACAAAAGGTTGAGTAAAAAAGACAAGCAGATCGCAGGAATAGTTGCAGGATCGTTCGTTCTTGTTGTAGGAACACTTTTGTATGTTCTTGGGTTTTCCATTCCTACTCCTCCACTTCCAAATCAATTGTTGTACAAGGATATGGAAATGGAAATCTTGGTTCCTCTTGAAGCCATGCAACTGGAAAACGGTCCAGGTGGAGGTGGCTCAGGAACACCTACCAAAGCGAATTTGAGTCAGGAAAACCCGCCTCAAATGGAGCAAGTACTGACACAAAATGGCGGAAGTATCAAGCACCCAAGTGGTGGATCGAACCATACAAACACCACCAAACCAAACAACAACCCGCCAACAACGCAAAACCAATCCAACAATCCATTTGGATCAGGAGGTTCCGGTGGCGGTGACGGTCGCGGAAATGGAACTGGTGTAGGAGATGATAATGGCCCTGGCTCTGGTCCTGGCAACGGTCCAGGTTCTGGCGGTGGCTCTCCAAAACGCGTTCGTATCACGGACCCTGTAGTTCACGACATTGACTCAGATGAAAGCGGAAGTATTCTGGTGGAAGTAGTTGTTGACGCTGCTGGAAAAATTGTTGGATCTCCAAAAGCTAACAGAGCAAAGACAACCATCACGAACGAAGCCGTTATTCGCACTGTTCTGGATCGTGTAAAAGCTCAGGTAAGATTTAACGCTGTTCCGGGTGCTGCAAACGTTAAACTCGCATTTACGGTTAAGATTACGCCAAACTAACACATTTTAACGTCTAGTCTGCCGGTGATTGTGTAGCTTTGCTTACTGACAAATCAATATGGGTGCTATTTTCATTATCGTTCTGATCCTATTGGCGTTCTCACTTTTTGTGTACGTCGATAATGCAGAATGGAAAGAGCTTTCCTATTCCGTCCAAGAGCAATTATTTCCGAATAAAAAATACGGCGCCTACCGCATTCGTAATGCGCAATCAACGATCATAGTTTTGATCCTTTTGAGCTGTCTTGCCTTGGCCGGCGGTGCAATTTTCGTGAAACGAGGACTCGGCGCAGGCTCCCCTCCTATTCAGGACATTGTAAAAGAACTTTCAGATACCGTTCAGTTCAATCTGGAAATGCAGGAACCTTTGGAAACACCTCCAAGTCAATTCAAATTTGAAGGAAACAACGGGGATAGTCAGCCAGTGGCACAAGACGGAAGTGACGACCCAGCAGACGAAGAACAAGAGGAAACTACTTCTCAAACGGTATCGAACCAGCCCAAAGAGCAACGCACGAAGCCAAAGAATACCAATCCGGAGCAAAGCATTTACGATTTCGAAAAAGAGCAGTTCAAACTATCGGGTGGTGCCGCAGAGCGCGAGCGTATCCAGCGCGAAATGGAAGAACGCAAACGCCAACGAGAACAAAAAGCCAAGCAACAAGCCCAAAATGGTGGTGTTGGTGGAAACGCCGGCGGTAAACCTAGCTATAGCGAAGGTGAAACAATGGTCTCCTGGGATTTAGACGGAAGAGATGCGCATCAAAAGAATGACTGGTACGTAAGAAATCCGGGATACACCTGTGGAAAAGGGATCAATGCGAAGGTTGTGATCAAAGTAAAGGTAAATTCGAACGGAGAAGTTGTTACAGCAACCAGCGTAGCTCCTCCGGGAACAAATACATGCTGTATTGAACAAGCGCTTAAATACGCTCGCATGTCGCGTTTTGAGTATTCCAGCAAGCTGTTGCAGGAGGGAACGATTACCTACCATTTCAAATCGCAATAATGAACCCAGCTGAAAAGGCGTATCAGGAGACCACGAAATGGCTCTTCGAACAGTTTCCGGCTTATCATGAAAAAGGCGCAGCAGCCTATAACCCCGGACTTAAAAATTGCCTTGAATTAGCCGCTTATTTCAATAATCCACAAACAGAACTCACCTTCGTTCATGTGGGTGGAACAAACGGCAAAGGAAGCACATCAAACATGCTGGCCTCCATCTTGAAAGAAGCAGGCAAAACAGTTGGACTATTTACCTCACCCCATTTATTTGATTTCACGGAACGTATTCGTGTCAACGGTCAGTGCATCGACCCGGCATTTGTGGTAGAATTTTGCCAGCAAGTTCGGGAACATACCTGGACGATTGCTCCGTCCTTTTTTGAGATTACTTGGATCATGGCTCTGTGTTATTTCCGGGAGAAGAACTGTAGCATCGTAGTTGCAGAAGTTGGCATGGGTGGACGTTTGGACGCGACAAACATCATCACTCCTATCCTGAGCATCATCACGAACATTGGATTAGATCACACGCAATTTTTAGGCGACACCCGAGCAAAGATCGCTTTTGAAAAAGCCGGTATCATCAAGTCAGGCGTTCCCGTACTATTTGGAGAACAGGATGCCGAAACACAACCGGTTTTTCTGGAACAAGCACAGCTCAAACATGCTCCGATCGCTCAATTGGTCGAACCACTGAATTATCCGGACACACTGCTCGGTTACCAGAAACAAAATTACAAACTGGTCTATTCGGCGCTAATTGCTTTGCGGAAACACATACAAATTAGCGAACAGCACATTCAGGATGGAATCCGAAATCTGTACCGCAACACAGGCTTTTTAGGGCGACTTCAAGTCCTTTCAAAGGAACCGCGTATCATTCTTGACTGTGCCCACAATGCGCATGGCATCAATGCTTGTTTAACGAGTATCGCTCCGGTAGTCGGACAATTGCATATCATTTACGGAACCAGTTCAGATAAGGACATGAGTGAGATTGCATCCTTGTTACCCACGGACGCGCATTATTATTTCACGACCTTCAGTAATCCACGCAGCGCGAAATTGGAACAACTCCAAGAAAATTTCGGAAATGCAGGAAAAAATCGCGCTTTTTTTACAAATCCACGTGAGGCAATGGCGAAAGCGCAACTTGCTGCTAACAAAGCGGATACCATTTTAGTGTTTGGCTCCTTTTTCTTGGTCCACGATTTTTTTGAAGATTTTTTTAAAGATCTTCTTGCAGAAAAGAAATAATGCCCTATATTTGCACTCGCGTTTGAGACACAACGGTGGATCTAAAAACGAAACTTATCGGGAGATTAGCTCAGTTGGTTCAGAGCACCTGCCTTACAAGCAGGGGGTCGGGGGTTCGAATCCCTCATCTCCCACTCTGATAAAAGCACTGTCCATTGGACGGTGCTTTTTTCGTTTAACACGAGTCTGAGCTTGCTCAAGTGAGGTGTAAAAACGGAAAAAGCTGCCCTGAGCAGCGCGAAGAAGTGCTTTTATCCACTGCACGTTGCGTAAACGGGATATCCAATCCCTCAATAGAAAACCACCTATCATGTATTATACCTACATCATTCATGCTGCAAGTATCGATCGTTATTACGTTGGAGTTAGCGAAAACCCTACTGAAAGACTCAAAAAACATAACGCTAAAAACAAAGGTTTTACGAATCAAGCAGCCGACTGGAAAATTGTGTATCTGCGTAAGTTTGAAAGCAAACGAGAAGCCTTGGATTTTGAAAAACAAATTAAGAACTGGAAATCCAAAATAAAGATTCAAAAACTAATCGCTGACTCAGTTGGTTCAGAGCATCCCGATACGTAGCAATCGGGAGGGTCGGGGGTTCGAACCTGTCTGCCTTCGAAGAAAGGCAGATCCCTCATTCCGATCCATTTCATTTCTCGGAAGTAAACTCTCCCACTCTGATAAAAGCACTGTCCATTGGACGGTGCTTTTTTCGTTTAACACGAGTCTGAGCTTGCTCAAGTGAGGTGTAAAAACGGAAAAAGCAGCCCTGAGCAACGCGAAGGAGTGCTTATATCCACTGCACGTTGAGTAAATGGGATATCAAATCCCTCAATGGAAAACCACCTATCATGTATTATACCTACATCATTCATGCTGCAAGTATCGATCGTTATTACGTTGGTATTAGCGAAAACCCTACTGAAAGACTCAAAAAACATAACGCTAAAAACAAAGGTTTTTAGATCATTTTGAAAATAAACTCGTCTTCTTCACCACAAAGGCACAAAGAGACTATCGCCCCCCCTTTTTAACCATAATTAAGGCCACGGAGAGCTGCTCGTGAACTCGCCGATTAAACGCAGAGTAAAGGAGTAACGAAGTAAAGGAGAGGGGATCAAGTTAAAGCCCTTATACTCTGCCCTTTGAAGTTTTGAACTGTTGATCATTTTGAACTTCCCTTTAACTTTCTAAAGTTCATCCCTAATGGTTTTGTACAAGGTATTTAATATTTGCCCGTTTGCGCGCACTATTTATCTAAAAACCCTTATACAAACGATTAATATTTCTAATAAACAAGACATGCAACTGCTCCTTAACTTAGGAAAAAAGTCTTTTTATGAAATGTCCAAATTGTAAAGAAGTAAATCTGGTCATGTCGGATCGCCAAGGTGTGGAGATCGATTACTGTCCGGAATGCAGAGGTGTGTGGTTGGATCGTGGTGAATTGGATAAGATCATTGACCGTTCAGCCAAAGAAGAAAGCTCTAGAAGCTCAGAGCGTTCATCAAGTCATTACGAAAAGCCGTATGACAAACATCACGATAAACATTACGAAAAACCGTACAAAAAGAAAGGTGGCTGGTTAAGCGATCTATTTGATTAAACAAAAAAGCCTCGGAATTGTTCCGAGGCTTTTATAATTTTTATTCGACTTATCGAACTACTTGTACCGGTCCTTGACCTTTCAAAGTGATCGTTTTCATGATATTGTCGGCTTCGTATTGCACAAAGTAAGTACCATCAGATACCGGAGTTCCATTTTGAGCCTTACCATCCCATTTAGGACTTTGTCCCGATCCTTCATATACAATCTGTCCATAACGGTTTGTAATAACCAATCTTACCTCAGACACATTGATCGTTTTCAAGAAAAATTCATCATTTTCACCGTCACCATTTGGTGTAAAAATATTCGGCAATTCTACGATTGGATCCGGCAATATACAACTACCGTCGTCTTGAACTGCAGCCGGATTGTAGTTCAATGCAATCGGATTGGTACATCCACAAACAATCGAGGCAACCGAAACATAAGCCGTATCCGAACAGTTAGGTCCAGAAGACGCGATTAACATGATCGTTGCATCATTGTTATATGTTTGTGTAAATGCTTGCGTTGAAGTAGTTGGGAAGGCATTACCATTCCCGAAATCCCAATAGAAGCTGGTAGCGTCCTGACTATTGTTCGTAAACGTTACATCAAATGGTATACAACCGCCACCCGTATTTTGTCCGATAGCTGCCACCGGAGGAGGCAATACGTTCACAAAAACGCTATCTGAATCCGAACAAACGTTATCTGTTACTGTAAAGTAATACCAACCCGGAGCACGGTTTGTCCAAACTGTTGAGTTTATAAAAGCTGGATTGGTAGCTCCCGGACCATTCCATAAATAGAGAGGCTGACCTGTCATTCCCGAAGTAAAGGCGATTACTACTCCATCATTGGCACAGGCCGAGGCCGTGACGGATTGAACTGAGTCCACATTCAATAGCTTATTGACTATGAGTACCACGGAATCGGGGTTCTGGAAGCCACAATTATCGGTTATTGTTACGTGATAAACGAGTGTATCATGTTCTGCCCCACCAGTAGGTAAATTGACAGTTTGCGTTGTTGCAGGAATGTCCCATTGGAAAGTATAGGGTGCTTGACCATTCGCCAAGTTTTGAATACTCACCTGAGGATTTGTAGTAGGACAGTAAGAGTAAGCCGTATCTACCAAGTTCCAAGTTGTTGTGTTTGTAAAAACGGAGATTGTGATCGGAGTAGAAGTACACATGTAGTTACCAGCGGTATCGAAAACGATCGCAGTGTAAGTGGTGTCTACGTATGGATTGATCCAGAAATTAGTTGTATCCTGTAATCCATTACTCCAGTTAACAATTGCTGTTGCATCGCAAGGCAATCCCATTGCATTCACAATCACGTTATCCAATCCCCAGTTATCAAAAGCAGAAGAGGAAGAGTTCAATTGAATCCAACGGAATCCTGTAGCCGTAGTTTGGGCAGCTACTGGAATTGCTACCACGTAAGTATCCCATACTGTAAATGGCGTTGCTTGTCCCGCACCAACCAAGCTTGCTGTACTGGTTGGAATTGCTGTTAAGATCTGACCATCCGGCTGGTAGTACTCAATCGTATTCCATGTAGCACCACCATTTGTAGAATATTGTAAGGCAACACCTTCATTCGCTTGATCCGGACCTTCACATGGCGCAGCTGCACCCTGCACGGCATAACGCATGTCAAAGATCAAGGTTCCTCCACAGGTTACATCAAAAAATGCCGTAGTGATGTTTGGTGTTGACGTAGATGTAGATGCCCAGTAATAAGGCGTATTTGTTGAGTTGGCTCCACATGGTTGAGAGAAAGCTGTTCCTCCACCCGCGCTCCAACCGGCAGGAATCACACCTCCGTTGAAATTGAAACTCTGGTTTCCGTTCAATAGACTTGCGTAAGCAACAATGTGAACAGAATCTCCAGGACATACAGTTGTATCACTTGGTGTTACATAAACAGTACACGTTTGTGCCAACGAAGCAAAACCAAGAAAACTTGAGGCTATAAATAATGCTAACTTCTTCATTTGGCTTAGTTTACGGTTAATTTATTCAATTGAATCGACTGAAAGGTCCATCCCTTTTTCAAGTTTGGATTGTTCAGCAATACATAGAACCCTTTACTTAAGTTCTCACAGTTACCTGCCAAATCAGATGCAGGTGCAACCTGTGTTTTTATCATTCCTTCCGGATTCTCATCACAACCAACACAGCCTTCCGTGTACAAGGTCTGAATGCCATAAGAAACAGTTACTTGTTTGTCCGTGGTGTTTACCAATTTGATGAACAATAATTCCAACGGAAGTTGATTTGGGATAAGCTGACAGTTTTGTCGTTGTACGTAAACCTCCACGCCAGATCGAACATCCAGCAAAGACCATTCTGAGGAAATCTGTTTGTCAGTCAAATTGCCTTGCGACCAGCCGAAACCAGACACAAAAAACAACGACGCAACCAACAATTGAATTGATTTAAATTGGGTCATAATAACTTGAAATTTGTTTGATAACTTTTTCAAGACGCAAAAATACGACAGAAGGTTCGGTCGAACCAAAAAAAAATGCCAATCAAACAAATAATCTAGTTGTTCTGTAAATTTTAACGAGCACCGATTATTTTTTACAATTATCAAAAATGGTTTGCATGGTGCGAGATGTTACTGCTAATTCTTCCTGAGAAATTCCTGCCAAAGCATGAGATCTATTCTGCAATACCAGGGCATCCACAGAAGCGATCACATCTCTCCCCTTTTGAGTAACTGTAATTTCTGTTCTGCGGCGATCAGATTTGTTCACTTTTCGCAGTAAATAGTCCGACTGTACCAATAGGTTTATAATGCGTGTGACGGAAGCATTGTCTTTGAAGACCAGATCTGCTACCTCCACTTGGGTCAAATGCGGATTTTCCATCAAACATTTAATCACCAACCACTGATCCACGGTAATGTCAAATCCATGTTTTTTCAATTGATTCTGGGCAAACTGCCGATACGACCGGATAGCTTTATCAATCGAATAAAATATAACGTTATCGAGTTTCTCCATAGTAGCCATTGCCAAATGTAACGAACTCATCTGGCAATAACAAACACAATTTCCTTAGATTGCAATAGTGCTAAATTGACGTGGAGAAACACCTGTAACCCGTTTAAAGGCCTTGCTGAAAGATGGCAAGTCAGAATACCCCAACTGATACCCAATCACCGTCCAATTAAGGGGCTGTTTTCGAGCCAATTCCTGCGCAAAGTGAATCTTCATGCGTCGGTGATAACTAGCCGGACCACAGCCCTCGATCCGCTTGAAAGTTTTATTCAATTTAGAAACCGAAAAAAACACCATTGCTGCCATTTTTTCTACATCGAATGATTCATGACAGTGCTCATGCATATACGACTTCACTTTCTCGATGGCCTTTCGATCCATTTCTTCATAAACTGTTCTCATGTGTTCCAATCATAGAATTTCATAGAACGAATATATTTATTTGATATATCAATATTTGATTTCCCATCAATTTATTTTCCCACTGAAATTGTTATTTCAACCGTTCAGCCATGGGTACAAAAAAAGACAATAATTAAGACCGGTTAAAGCACGAAGTTTGACTCAACAAAGCGCAGCTCGTTGCGTAACATAAGTAATCCAAAGAGAGGTCCTCCCGGTCTAACCAGCGGGAGGATTTTTTTTATTCTTCGAACGATTCGTCGATCAATTCATCTTTGGAAGCAGATACCTTCCGGAATACAAATCGCATGATCACGAAACTGATCAATGCCACTAATCCGGCGAAAAAGAAAGGCGCTCCATAATAGATCGGTTCTGCCGTCGCATAAGGAGATGCCTTATAAAAGATCCACATCATTAAAACCGGACCGATCATTTCCGCCAAGCTCATTAATGAAGTAAAAATTCCCTGTAATTCTCCCTGCTCGTTGCTTTTAGTCTGCGCCGATACCAAGGAACGGATACTTGGGTCAAAAATTCCGGAGAATGCATAAGGAACAATGATCGCATACATCATCCATCCGGATGGCAATAACCCAATCGCGAAGGTTACCAAAGTCAGTATGATCAGTCCCAAAGTAGCCGCTTTCTTCTCGCCCAGTTTCTTTACGATTACCCCCGACAAACCACCTTGCACCAATCCAAAACACACACCCACCACAGCAAGCGAGATTCCCACATCTTTCGGGGTCCACTGGTAACGAGAGATGGTGTAGTAGTTCCACACTGCGTGCACTGCCATGTTCGCAATTAAAACAAGAAAAGTTACCAAGAAGAGCCCTCTGTATTTCGGAAAGCGAACGATTTGTTTCACTGCACCAATCGGATTTGCTCGTTTCCAATCAAAAGAACGACGCTCGTCTGCCGGAAGAGATTCTTTCAAGAACAACAAACCATAGATGAAATTGGCCAAGGAAAAGAAGGCGGCAAGTAAGAACGGGAAGCGCACACCGAAATCAGAAACCAATCCACCAATGGCAGGTCCTACAATAAATCCAATACCGAAAGCCGCACCGATCATCCCAAAATTTCGCGCTCTGGTTTCTTCAGTTGAAATGTCCGCAATGTAAGCTGCGGCAGTTGTAAAGCTGGCACCAAACATGCCGGAAAGCGCTCGTCCAACGATCAACCAAGCTAGATCCGGCGCATAGAACATGAAAATATAATCGATCCCCATCCCCAATAAGGACATCAATAAGATGGGTTTACGTCCAAATCTGTCACTTAAATTTCCAACCAGTGGCGAAAAGAGAAACTGCATGACGGCATAGGTCGACAGCACGATTCCTGAATATTTCGAGGACGCTTCAACTGTTAATCCGGAGGCATCGGCGATCAAAGCTGGCAAAGACGGAATGATGATCCCAAGACCGATTGAATCGATACAAATGGTGATCAAAACGAATAGAAGTGCTCGGTTCTGTGTTGTTTGCATACGGCGAAAATAAACAATTCTTACGGCTTGATTAAAAAAACAACGTAAGCAAATCCGTATTTTTGCAGGTATGAAACGTGAAATCATCGTAACGGCTGATGGCAGCAAAACGATCTATCTTCCAGAGTGGAACGAGCATTATCATTCCAGTCATGGTGCTTTGCAAGAAGCACATCACGTTTTCATCAAGCACGGCTTAACAAAGTGTACCGAGGATTACATCACCATTCTAGAGATGGGCTTTGGGACCGGATTAAACGCCTTCCTCACCTACTTCGCTTCAGAAAAGCGACATCAATATGTACACTACATCGGAGTTGAAGCATTCCCACCAAGCGAAGAAGAATGGAAATCCATGGATTACAGCCAATATGCCAATGATCCGGATGCCGAATCCGTTTACGAGAAAATGCACCAGTGCGCTTGGGAGCTACCCCAGGAACTATCAGAGCACTTTGTTTTAGAAAAACGCCAAAAAACAATTCAGGAAATGAGCATGCCCGCAGGTGGTGTCGACCTGATCTATTACGATGCCTTTGGTCCGCGGGTGCAACCTGAACTATGGTCACTGGAGGTGTTTCAAAAAATGTTCGATTGGTTGAGCCAAGGTGGTGTTTTTGTAACCTATTGTGCCAAAGGACAAGTAAAACGCGACTTGAAGTCGGCAGGATTCTTGGTGGAATCTTTGCCGGGTCCTCCGGGAAAACGAGAAATGACCCGCGCAATCAAAGTAGCATGAAAATCATTGCACTAGTCATCATCTGTTTATTCAGTATCCAGCTCCGAGCACAACACGTGGCGTTTGGCGAACGCGACCAACTTGTTCATGCCAACAATTTGTTCTTTGACAAAGAGGGAATCCTTTATCCGCCATTTTTCATCGACGACGATAGCTTGAAAAAGTACAATTACTCCTTGAAACACTGGTATGCCAATCATTTGGATCGATTTGACAGTTTATTCAATGCGCATGTGAAGGATGCCAAGCAAAACGATTCCTTTTACAACCGAGTACTTTTATTGAATAGGCAACTGCTTCACGAAAAAGCGAGCGGAATCCAATCGGCCGAAGGCAGACTTTTGATTGCTATTCACGGTTTTCGCAAGTCTTTTTTTCAGCAGAACAACGATGTTACTTCGGTGAAAGAATTCGATCTATTACACGAAGACCTGAGACGTCACAGCTTTCCGGAAACGCCACACATAGATGTCTATTGGGATGCCATGTACGATTGCTGCTTTTCAACAGATTTTAAACGCAACGATTACTTGTTTTCCTTGTTCGACACGGCTTTGATTCAGGCAGATCAGGTGGGCAGGTCCTTACAAACATTCCTCAGTAAACTTTCCGTAAAGGAGATCGATCTGATCGCGCATAGCTTGGGAACGCGCGTTGCTGTCAAGTCGCTTGAAAATTTGGAGGTAAATGGCACTATAAAAGTTGCCTTCATAGCAGCCGCCATTCCGGGAAGTGACATTTCGGAAGCAATTTTAGACAAACGCCTTTCAAACAAGATCCAGTGGCTGGTTTATTACAATGAAAACGATTTCGTTTTGCATAAAAAAGATCCGAAAATCGGGTTGATCGGTCCAGGTTCTTACCATCACGGAATCACAACGTTAGGCAGCAATAAAAAGAAAGATGCCCTTAAAACGGCCAAAGCAATAAACAAATTCGATTCATCCATTGTTTTTCAATTACACAATGCTAATGCAGTAGGAAAATGCCATTCGTTACGTTGTTACACGAAAGCACAATTTCTTTTACCTATGGTCCAATTCTTTTTGGATTAGCACGTATATTTAAACCTGAAAATCAAAACAACATTTATCGTTATGGCAACAGTAACATTGGGAGGAAATCCACTACACACGAATGGAGAATTACCACAAATAGGAACGAAATCTCCAAAATTTGAACTTACAGGAACAGATCTTAAGCCCGTTCAATTAGAGGATTTTGCCGGAAAGAAATTGATCTTGAATATTTTCCCATCGATCGACACGGGAACATGCGCGGCTTCGGTACGACAGTTCAACCAACGCGCAGCCAGTTTACCAAATACAACAGTCTTGTGTGTTTCTCGTGACCTTCCTTTCGCACAGAAGCGTTTTTGTGGTGCAGAAGGTATTGAAAACGTATTGACAGCATCCGACTTTAAAGACGGAGCTTTCGGAAAGAACTTTGGTTTGGAGTTATTAGACGGCGCTTTACAAGGTCTTCACAGTCGCGCAGTAGTCGTATTGAACGAACAAGGCGAAGTGGTTCACACGGAATTAGTTCCAGAGATCGCCAACGAACCGAATTACGACGCCGCGATTGCAGCACTTTAATCTTAGCCCTTTGAAAATAGCTGCGCAGGATTCTTGTCCTGCGCTTTTTTTGTATTTATCAAAATAATTCTTCGCGTATTCTTCGCGTATTCTTCGTGTACTTCGTGACTTTATGGTTTAATACTGAAGTAAGTATTTTTTTTACCGCAAAGTCGCAAAGGTCATTTATCATCTCACGTTCGTATATAACAAGAACGCAAAGATCTTTTTCGCAAGCCAAATTCTACAATCATCTTTTAATAGTCACAGAGGTCGCATCCTATTCTTTCCCGCAGTTCACAAATTTTAGTGTCGGCTACCGGTCTGCGGATCTACACTTTCTACTGTCAGTTCGAGTTTAGTTGACTTAAAAGCAAATAAGTAACAAGAACAACGGAGCGGGTGATAATTGAAAAATGAACAGGAAGAGTTGAAAAGGAAGTACACAGGATCATTGTTTTCAATTCATTATTCTGCATCCATAATTCTTCATTTTTACTACTTCCGTGTTTCGCGTACTCTTTGTTAAGCATGGAATAAGTGTATTCAAGCTTCTACTCGCTGACTTTTTTCATAACGAAGCCGAATTCAAAATTCTGCTACCGTTTACAACAAATACGAACTTGAAGTTGTTAATGAATGGTTCTAAATTGAGACTTGAGGTGCTTGTTTTGGGAATTTTATTCCAAAAACGGGAATTCTTCAGTCAAAACTAGGATCTGCTCATTTACAGCATTTTGAAGTAAATATGTTTTTACTTTAGATTCACTTAACATACTTATTTCAATGGAACGCACCAAAGTTTTTGTTGTTGAAGACGACCCGATGTACCTAAAAATCCTGAATCATCAACTTTCGATGGATCCCAATTTTGAAGTACACTGTTTTCCAAATGCTGTAGAATGCATTCGCAACATGTCTCTATCACCTTCCGTGATTACGCTAGATCACCAGCTTCCTGATATGACTGGTTTAGAGGCTTTAAAGCAAATCAAGAATCTTTCTCCAAACACAGAAGTGATTGTGCTTTCTGGACAAGAGGATATTGAAACGGCCATTTCTTTCATGCAGCAAGGCGCGTATGATTACATTCCCAAAAATGGGGATTCGCTAAAAAAATTATGGCTTCTGGTTCACAGGGCCCTAGAAAAACAGCAGTTGAAAGAGGATATAGCGCATTTGACACAAGAGATTTCTAATAAATTCAATTTTTCGAAATACATCAAAGGCACCTCTGAACCGATCCAGCAAATATTTCAAACACTGGAAAAAACGGCAAACACGAATATTACCATTTCAATCACGGGTGAAACCGGAACGGGAAAAGAGCTCATAGCCAAGGCAATACATTTCAATTCAGCCCGATACAACAGACCGTTTGTTGCAATTAACATGGCAGCAATTCCAAAAGAACTGGTGGAAAGTGAATTGTTTGGTGCCGAAAAAGGAGCCTACACCGGCGCGAGCATTACCAAAATTGGAAAGTTCGAGGAGGCCAATAAAGGAACGCTTTTTTTAGATGAAATTGCTGAGCTAGATTTGTTAACACAAAGTAAACTTTTACGTGCACTCCAAGAACGAGAAATTACTCGACTTGGATCTTCCAAATCTATCCCGATTGATGTGCGTATTGTAATTGCAACGCACAAAGACCTGCAAAAAGAAGTAACAGCAGGACGATTTAGAGAAGATCTTTATTACCGCTTAATGGGGGTGAAAGTTGACCTGCCTCCGCTAAGAGATCGCAGATCTGATATTCTTTTGCTCGCAAAACACTTTCTAAATGATTTCGCAAAAGAGAATAAAATGCCGGTTAAATCGATTAGCAAAGCGGCTCAGGAAAAGTTGTTGAACTACCCTTTCCCGGGAAACGTGCGCGAGTTGAAAGCTGTCATCGAAATTGCTGCAGTTATGAGCGATCAAGAAACGATTGAACCAGAAAATTTGCATCTTCAATATTCAGAAAGTATCGGAGTGACCAATTCGTATGACACGAGTTTAGAAACCTATACCTTGCAAATCATTTCATCGTACTTAGAAAAGTACAACCACAATGTGGTAAAAGTTGCTGAAAAACTTCAAATTGGTAAATCAACGATTTACCGCTTTATAAAAGAAGGTAAAATTAATTTAAAATAATATGTACGGAATTGTAAATCAGGCGATTCAAGGACTTATCACACGTGACTTCGGAGAGGAGAAATGGGAAGAAGTAAAACAACTTTCCGGTATCAAAGAAAGTTATTTCGTCAGTGATGAGTCCTACGAAGACGACATCACTTTTGAGTTGGTATCTGCAGCAACGGTTGTATTGAAGTTGAGCGCCGAAGATATCCTACAAGCCTTTGGCAAATATTGGGTATTAAACACAGCACAAAAGAAATACGGCGATTTACTTAAAACAGGGGGAAGTAACTTTCCCGATTTCATTCGAAATCTACCAAATTTTCATAGCCGTATCATGTTGATTTATCCTAAATTGAGTCCTCCTGAGTTTCAGGTGATCACCATAGACGATTCTACGCTCGAGCTGCATTATTATTCTTCTCGAAGTGGATTAACTCACTTTGTGATCGGGCTAATATATGGTTTGGGAGAATTGTTCGAAACCAAGGTAGAAATGACCCCGCTTGAGAACAGCTCGAGCCCTGTTTGGCACGATAGTTTTTTAATAAAACATGAATAAATGGAATACCGAATTTCAAACGATCAACTGAATACGCTTTTCCCGTTCTTTGTGCATTTTGACAAACAGTTAAATGTAATTGACACCGGATTATCCTTGCAAAAAATGCTTGGGAACCATTCAGGTAAATCGTTTGATGAAGTATTTGATTTTGTGCGACCACGACTATCCATCAATAGCTCCTATGAATCATTCGTAGAGCACCGAAATGTTGTGGTAATTCTGGAAGCAAAAGAATATCCGATCCGCGTCCGTTTTAGAGGTCAATTTCTGCCCTTAGACCATGACTCCGGCATCATGTATATCTGCACACCGTGGTTGGTAGATGCCCGTGAATTGCAATTGCACAATTTGAACATGAATGATTTTGCGTTGCATGACCCAATCGTTGACCAAATCCAACTGATACAAGCCAAGGAAAATGTAAATGAGGACTTAAAGGAGTTAACGCGAATCCTTACACAGCAACGGGATGAATTGAGCCTAAAGAATGAAACCATTCAAGAGGTAGCTAAATTCCCGGAACAAAACCCCCACCCCATTCTTCGTTTGCAATACGATGGAAGCTTGATATATGCGAATCCAAGCGCGAAGAAGCTAATAGAAATAGAAGATCTTCTAGATCCCGAGATTTGGAACGAAACACTGGGATTGCTTAGAGAGGGTAAACTTGAGGTCCCAATGAAACAATTGAACATTGGAAATCAGGTCTACCAAGTTTCCATTGTTCCTTTTCCAAACAAAGGATACTTCAATTGTTACCTTTCGGAAATAACGGATTCGGTTAATTTCCAAAATGAATTGATCCAAACTACAAATTACCTGCATGGTTTACTGTCAAATCTTCAATCAGGTATTCTTGTTGAGTCCAAAGACCGAAAAATAGTTCTTACAAATACGGAATTCTGCAAGTTATTCGCGATTCCTATGTCACCGGAGGAAATGAAAGGGCTCGATTGCGCAAATGCCGCCGACCAATTCGCCTCTTTGTTTTCTGATTCTGAAGCGTTTATCTCGCGGATCAATCAGATATTATCAGAACAGAAACCCGTTTACGGAGATATCTTAAACCTGGCAAACGGTCGTGTGTGGGAACGCGACTTCATTCCTATTCAGGATCAAAATGGAGTAAAGGGAACTATTTGGCGTTATCAGGATATTACGGAGTTGATCCGTTCGAAAGAGCGTTACAAACGTGTTGAAGAGAAGTATAAACGCATCATCGAAGAATTGAACTTCGGTTTGATTGAAGTAGATAAACAAGAAAATATTACCCGAGCCTTTCCGGCATTTTCAGAACTCACTGGCTACTCCGTAGAAGAGCTGATAGGGATGAATGTGCGCGACCTTATCTATGATGAACAATCACTGGAGGCATTGAACGAACAAAATAAACTTCGAAAATTTGGAAAGTCCGGGGTGTATGAACTTCAAATGAGATCCAAAGACGGCAAACCCATTTGGGGAATCGTCAGTGGTACACCTATCTTCAATGACGAAAAAGAACAAATTGGAAGTTTAGGTATCCTGGTTGATATCACAAATCAAAAGCATTTAGAAAGCGCGTTGCGCGAGGCAAACTCCAAGGTATTGGAATCGATGAAAGCGAAAGAACAATTTTTGGCCAATATGAGTCATGAAATGCGCTCTCCGCTCAATGTGATCATTGGTATGTCCGAACTCCTTGAGCTACAGGCACTGGATCAACAACAACAAAAATATGTAAGAGCGGTTCAACATTCTTCGCAACATTTGCTGCACTTAATCAATGATGTACTTGATTATTCCAAAATTGAAGCAGGATTCTTAAAGATAACGCCGGTAATTTTCGATTTGAACATATTGGTTTCGGATGTTATTAACGATTTTGAAGTTCGCGCCAAGGAAAAAAACCTGCAGTTTGTTCACCAAATAGACCCCGATATACCGGTTTCAATACTTGGCGATGCCAGAAAGCTTACGCAAGTACTTTTCAATTTGATAAGCAACGCCATTAAATTTACCGATACAGGAAAAATCGAATTAAGGGTTCTTGTGCGCGAAAAATCAGACGATCTGGTAAAAATTGATTTTGAAATTACAGATACCGGAATTGGGATGAGCAATGATTTCTTACAGAACATTTTCAAACCATTTATTCAGGAGGATTCCTCTTTCTCCAGAAGTCACGGAGGAACCGGCCTGGGATTGGCCATTTCAAAAAACATTATCGAAAAATGCGGTGGAAACCTGTTCGTTGAATCTCATAAAAACAAAGGATCGAAGTTTTCTTTTGAACTTAGTTTTCCAATTTGTTACACATCCAGCAAAAAATCCGGCACCCAAACCACAAGCTCAGATCAGTTCAATTCGAATCTGCGTATTCTGGTAGCTGAGGATAATGTGTTGAACCAACAACTCATCATTGCCTTACTTGAAAAAGCGAATTTGGACCATGTAGTGGTGAATGATGGAATAGACGCACTTAAAGTGCTGCAAAAAGAATCTTTCGATCTGGTGTTGATGGATATTCAAATGCCTCGAATGGATGGGTTAACAACACTTCGACATATTCGTGAAAGCTTGCAACTTGATATCCCCGTTGTGGCTCTCACAGCTAACGCCACCAAAGAAGACCAAGAACGATTCATAAATGCCGGCATGAACGGTTATCTTTCGAAACCATACAAAAAAGATGATCTATTCCAATTGATTCGAAATTTATCTACCCAGCCTGTTGAGAAAGAAAAATCTGAACCCACACTTTTTAGTATAAAAACAATCAGCGAACTTGCCGGTGGAGATCAAAGCTTTATCAATTCGATCGTTCAGAGTTTTATCATCGAAACACCTGTAAAATTATCCGCAATAGAAAAAGCAATTGAAACTGAAGATGCACAAGGGGTTGCTTTCCAAACTCACCAATTAAAATCAATGGTGGATATCCTTGAAATTTACATTACCAGCGATCTTGTGAAACAGATGGAAAGGGAATCAAAAAAAGAGGTGAACGATTGGACATTGATAGAATCCTTGTATATTGATGTGAAAAATACCCTACTCGAAACAATCGAGCAACTCAAACGTCTATAAAAAACCAAGTCCGGCACTGAGGCCGGACTTACTTTACCTAACACACTTACCCGAATTACTGAAATCTATGAACCGCTTACGGTCTGAACCCCTTATTACCAACGTCATACCAAAACCTAAATCATTTGATTTTCAAGCATTTAAAAAGCGTGCCAAACGCAAATTAATCCTGTTTTGGGAATGAATTCCCAAATTGGGGCTTGTAGACCACGATCATTATTGAAAACCAGTCTCACTCAATCTAACTATAAACGACTACTTAATAGTCATTTTTACGATTATTTTTTAATCATTCTATTGTTTCAAATCTACTTTTCGACTAACTTAAATAAGAAAACCTCAAATTTATGTTAGTCAAAACCTATGGAAGTGCCGTTTTTGGCATCGATGCCACCACCATCACAATCGAAGTAAATATTGCCAACGGAGTAAATTTTGTTCTGGTAGGACTGCCGGACAAAGCCGTTCAGGAAAGTCACCAACGGATCAAAGCTGCTCTCAAGAACAACGACCTGAATTATCCGGGCAAGGAGATCACCATCAACATGGCCCCAGCCGACATCCGAAAAGAAGGATCGAATTTCGACCTCCCAATCGCCATTGGCATCCTAGCCGCAAGCGGTCAGGTAAATAGCACGCTGTTGTCTGAGTTCGTTATGTTAGGCGAATTGTCTCTTGACGGACAGTTGCAAGCCGTAAAAGGCATCCTCCCGATCGTCATGCAGGCGAAAAAAGAAGGATTTCGTGGCGTGATCTTACCCAAAGGAAATCAAGAGGAGGCCGCCATCGTTGAAGGGATCGAGATCTACGGCATGGACAATCTGGCGGATGTCATCGCCCTTTTGGAGCAAAGCAGGCCGTTTAGTCCACACACCATTGATCTGAAGGCGTTTTTTGCACAAGACAGCTTAGATATTGCCGACTTCCGTGATGTCAAAGGTCAGGCTGGGATCAAACGCGCTTTTGAAATTGCCGCCGCAGGTGGGCACAATGTGATCCTCATCGGTCCGCCCGGAGCCGGAAAATCGATGCTCGCAAAACGACTTCCCAGCATCTTGCCACCAATGAGCACCGAAGAAGCGCTGGAAACAACCAAGATACACTCTGTAGCCGGAAAGATCGGAAGCAACAAAGGCTTGATCGTTCAACGACCATTTCGCAAACCTCATCATACCATATCAGATGTGGCAT